>CEUS01064510.1_pt1 | contig 29947 bp, 33 predicted proteins | sample 427031 | NCBI WGS metagenome assembly CEUS01 (sample SAMEA2622837, study PRJEB7988) | marine metagenome | biome: marine biome (ENVO:00000447); feature: marine epipelagic mixed layer (ENVO:xxxxxxxxx); material: "saline water (ENVO:00002010), including plankton (ENVO:xxxxxxxx)" | depth 140 m | reverse complement strand
ACTGGGGCCCCAGGATATCCGCCGGCTTCATATGCTAAATACGCCTGGGCCGCTATTATTTTCCCAGATCCATCCGCTCCCATTTTTACCCTAATATGAGAGCCAGATGTAGGTCCTGTACTTTCAAAATCCTCTTGCCGAGTCATAACTATCTTAACAGGACATCCAGTCTTCTTTGACAACAATGCCGCTACCGGATCAGAATAGGGTTCGAACTTACCACCGAACCCTCCACCTATCTCAGTAGGAACGACATTTACATTAGAAACATCCATACCTAAGACCTCTGCACACATATCCCTAACCTCAAATGGCCCTTGAGTGCTAAGCCATATAGTCAATCTGCCATCCTTATTCCAAAACGCAGTAGTATTATGAGGTTCTATATATGCCTGATGGACTGTGGCCGTATCAAATTCTCTCTCTATCACGATCTTCGATTCTTCGAAACCTTTTGATATATCTCCTATGCTATGCCTTATATGGTGCGCAACATTATTCTGAGAAACTTCTGAATCCATATAACTATCAGTTCTAATGTTAGGGTGCAATCTCGCAGCATTCTCATTCATAGCTTCAATCACATTAATAACTGACTCTATGAGTTCATACTCAACTTCTATCAATGCCAATGCTTCTTCTGCAATGTGAACTGTAGTGGCAGCTACCCCTGCAACAGGCTGACCCTTATAAAGCACCTTATCACTAGCCATAATATTATCTGATAGATATTTTTTTGAAGTTTCCCATAAAGTCACACCATTTTCCCCAAAAGAACTGCCTTCCTCGTTTATGCCTTCCCGTGAAAAAAAATCCTTCGCTGTAACAACAGCCAATACACCAGGATGAGCTAAAGCCTTGCTTACATCTATAGACTTTATCCAAGCATGAGCATGTGGACTCCTTAATATCTTCCCAAAGATCATCCTCGGCATCGTTACATCTGCACCATATATTGCCCTACCAGTCACCTTATCAACCCCATCATGTCTTAAGGGCCTAGTACCAATTACCTTGTATTTTGATGATCCATATTGCATTTAGGAAGGTCTCTCAATCTAAACTAAAATAAATTCATCCTAATGGTGAATTACTAACTTTATTAGAGTATACTCAATAGCTGTGACGATGGTAACTTATTTTCAATAAAAAGACCAAGCTAGTCAGGATCAGTTCGTATATATGGGTAATATATTTAGCAATATAAAGAAAATCATTCTAATTTCCCTAGGGTTGGTGTTCTTGGCATTAGGTATTGCAGGCTATATTTTACCCGGATTACCCGGCACTATATTCCTTATAATATCGGCTGGCTTTTTTGTAAGGTCCTCTGAAAGGCTATACAACTTTGTTGTTCAAAACCGTTTCTTCGGTAAAGGAGTCAAGGATTTTTTGGAAACCGGAGAAATGCCGCTGAGAGCAAAAATCATATCTATAAGTTGCATATGGATATTCTCGATAGCTTCACTTTTTGCCCCATACGACTTAATCTTCAAGATACCCATAATAATATTGGCAATAACTGGTACCATATACATAAGATCCAAACCTACAAGAAAAATCGTTTAACCCTAATATAAGGTGGCAATAATGGAGAATAGACACATTGTAGCCTTTGGTGGTCTCAGGCCAACTAGAGGCAGAACTCATCCACTTATACAGTACTTACTGGATATAACTGGCAAACCCAAGCCTAAGATATGTTTTATACCTACTGCCACGGGTGATTCGAAAACATCGATTGTTGGCTTTTATGATAGATTCCCTGGTAGCATGAGCGAGAGGTCTCACCTAAACCTCTTTAATAGAACTATAGTAGACATTGAAGCTCACTTACTAAACCAAGATATAGTTCTGGTTGGCGGAGGAAATACTGCTAATATGCTTGAGATATGGCGCATACACGGAGTTGATACAGCTCTCAAAAAAGCTTGGGACTCTGGTGTAATACTATGCGGTGGTAGTGCCGGCTCACTCTGTTGGTTTGAATGTGGCACCACAGATTCATTCAATATAAATGAGCTGAAACCCCTCTACGATGGGCTTGGATTCTTACCAGGCTCACATTGCCCACACTATGATGGAGAGGCTCAGAGAAAACCTCTATACCATAAGCTAATATCTGAAGGATTTCCATCCGGTTATGCTATAGATGAAGATGCGGCAGTACATTTTATAAATCAGGATGTTCATAAGGCTATCAGTTCTAGACCAGAAGCGTCTGCATATTATGTCAAACTTGATGATAAAACTGTTACTGAAAATCAGTTACCAACAGAACTCTTGTTATAGGCATATCGATCGTATGCCATGACTATTCAGTCAATATAGCTTCGCAGAGGTTGGCCACTTCAACAAGTTCTGTGAGACTAACATATTCTCTAACCGTATGTGCATTATGGTCTGCCATACCTACAACTACGGATTCTATGCCATGCTGCCTAAGTATATTCCCATCCGTACCGCCTCCTGATGGTGCCATAACCGGTTCAGCTCCTATACTAGCCAAGCTCCTAATAACCCGACTAACTGGTGGTTCTTCACCTGTAATTGAATATGCATCAAACTGAGTCTCCGTTAGTAAATCTATCTTAGCCTCGTTGAATTTATCCCTAACCTCATTTACAGCATTATCTATAGAAAGTTTTATATTATCCAATGCTTCTGCACTATGACTCCTAAATTCCCCTTTAACTATGGTCTTCTCTGGTACCGCATTAGTAACTGAACCACCTTTAATTACCCCAATATTGAAAGTGGTATCTTTGTCTAGTCTTCCTTGAGGCAACCTTGTAATAATCTCGGATGCAATCCTTATAGCAGATATACCGTTCTCTGGAGCAGCTCCAGCATGGGCAGCCCTACCAGTTATATCAATATCAAAGCGCACATGAGTCGGACTGGAAGAGGTTATCCTACTTGCCGGACCTTCCCCGTCAAATACTATAGCCTCTTTGGCAAGGATCTTAGAATAATCCAAATTCTTCGCTCCAACTAATCCAATCTCCTCTTGTCTAGTAAAGGCTACCTCTACAGACCTATTCAGTCTTCCGGTCTCAATAGCAACCTGCAATCCTTCTAATATAGAGGCTACTCCAGCTTTGCAGTCACCACCTAGAATTGTATCATCGTTAGAAACGAGCAAGTCCCCATCTACTCTCGGCTCAATATTCCTGCCAGGTTCCACAGTATCCATATGAGCAGACAACAATATTTCTGGATATTCCCCGAGACGGCCTATCACATTACCATAGTCATCTAAACCAGCGTTGAATCCAAAGCCCTTGAGTTTATCAATCAAGACGCCCGCTATTTGTTGCTCTTCTCCTGAAGGGCTGTCTATCCGTATCAACTCGAACATTGTTTCTATAAGACGAGATTTATTTATCATGTCATGCCTCCTTATAAATGAGTTATTCCATTTCCATATATTCATTCATATACGAGTAATATAAGGAAAGAACAATCATGAAGTACAAAATAAATATTATCAAACAAACGTTATGTATAACAACCAAATAAATATGTATATAATGGACATTAATATGTACAGAGTTCAAGAATCAGCAATGATACCAATATCTGCTGAAGATACATGGGAATTGATGAGAGATCTGGATTTAAGACCTACATGGGATACAACCGTCCATAATGTCTCCAGAGACGAACAATTCCTTTATTACAAAGCCCCTTTAATTAGCGGTTTCAGTTGGCAGTGGACAGGTGAATACATAACCTTCGAGCCACCAACCAGATCTGCGGTAAAGATGATATCTGGATCATTACACAGACCATTTGCAAGTTTGGTAGGCAGTTGGATATTAAAACCTCAAGGTTCTGAGACCCTATTAACCATGACTACCAGTTTTGAGCCTAGACTGAAACTACCATTTCTACCCTCAATAATGAGTCGCCGTATAAGTCGGATCATGTTGGAGTCTATGGCAAACTTAGCGTCGTTGGCAGCAAGTCGCTGAAACTTACATTGCAGACTTATCCCTTATTTGGTAGTACCACCAACGCTGTACCTTGTAGAGCTCTCTCCCCTTTTTGCGTCTCTATATATACGTCCAGTGTGACTTGATTTTCTTCATCAACAATTTGAATGTCTGTAACTATACCCGAGCAATTAAGCTTATCTCCAGGCAGTATAGAGCGACGAAAATCCACATCTAGTCTTTTCACTTTACCTTCCAAGCCCACCCAATTAGTAAGGAGTTGTGCCAATAAACCCATACTCATATTGCCCGGTAATATCACACCTGTAAAACCTTCTGCCTGAGCCGCTTCGTCACTAACAAATCGACCTGTAGTAGTACCCCACGCCTTGACATAGGCATCCAATTGGGCTCTATCGGGCTCTTTCAAAAGAGGTCCTACATCGTCTCCAAGGTCTACGTCTTCAATATATAATTGACTCATTTTCTTATATCCCTCCGAACATTTCTGCGTTCTACAACTGTAGTCAACTCCCCATTTTGATTTCTATAGCTAGTACGCCTTACTGTAAACACCATAGTTCCAGTTCTACCAGTTTTGGCATATACCGATGAGATCTCACTGGTAGCATATATAGTGTCTCCAGGTCTTACAGGCTCAAAGAATTCAGCATGCTGTCCGGCATCAAACCCAGTAGTTCCAAAATTCACTTTCGGATCTAACCCAGAAGCCAATGAAAACATGTTGTAAAACAGAGGAGGAGCAATGATGCCACCATACGGCGTACCCTTGGCGAATTCCTCGTCTAAATACAAAGGGTTAGTTTCACCCAAGGCCTCAGCATACTCTATGATTTTCTCCTTCGTTACTTCATGGTGACCGACCTCAACTTCGACCCCTACGACACTTCTGTCATAATCTAAATTCGCCATAACCTGACGTTCTTCTTCTTGGTAATCCGTAGTCATATACTAATCTCCTTTAGATATCGCAGTCATTAATTTGTCATTAATCTGAGTTCAAATTAATCATATTTACGACCTATGTGCTTCTCTCCACGTTTCTTCGACAACAAGATCTGTTTTTGCCTTTCTCGCGACCTCAAAAGCCTATCTTCGGAGATATTATCATGACATGATGGGCAACTAACACCCTCTTCATACATATAAGACGATTTGTCATTCTCAGATACCGGCTCCTGGCACGAATAGCATAAATTATAACTCCCTTCGGCTAAGCCCTGTTTTAATGACACCCTGTCATCGAAAACGAAACACTCACCTTCCCAGAGAGTCTCCTCACTAGTCACTTCCTCTAGGTATTTTAGGATGCCACCCTTCAGATGATATACTTCCTCAAATCCCAGCTCTCTCATATATGAACTAGCCTTTTCGCAACGTATACCACCAGTGCAGTACATTGCTATTTTGGTATTTCTACTATGACTATTAATCTTGTAAAACTCATCTGCCCAAGCTGGGAATTGCCTGAAACTATCCGTATCAGGATCCAGAGCATTAGAGAACTTACCAATGGACGTCTCATAATGATTACGAGTATCTATCACTATTACGTCCTCCCGACTTATAAATTCATCCCAATCTTTAGGTTCAATATACTCCCCAGATTGTTGAGCCACATCTATAGAGCCAACTCCCATAGTGACTATCTCATCTTTGATCTTAACTTTCATCCTGTTGAAATTCTCATATTTAGAAGCAGAATACTTTACCACCAACTCACCAATTTCCGGCCAGTACCTGATTGCGTCTATAACTACCTGAACACTAGCATGCTTACCTGTTATAGTTCCATTAACCCCCTCAGTCGCAAGGAGTATTGTACCTAATACATTCTGCTCTTCACATATCAACTTTAGTGAGGATTTCTTGACTGCCAAATCTCGGATAGTCGCAAAATGATATAGAGATGCTACTATAAGATTCGTATCTATTTTCTTATACATTTTTGCTAATGATACTAATAATCAACTTATAAGATACGTTTACGCTTACAAACATCAACATCATCTTCTCCTGGGACTATTGTACCTTTTATCGAAGTAATCCAGAGAATCAGTATCCTCAGGAAAATCAACTATACTGGATTCTAGGAATTTGTTCGACATGTCCTTTTCTTGGACCTCAGCCCCACATTCACTGCAAAGACCTTCATCTGGAACTATCCAAGTACTGCAACCAGAACACTTGATCAGTCTATCGTCCGTCATCTGGTAATTGCTCCGAATCCTTCAATTTCTTAGCCAAACTTCGTGTATGGTGCCCAAGGCCAGAGTCGAACTGGCACGAACATCACTGCTCAACGGTTTTTGAGACCGCCGCGTCTACCATTCCGCCACTTGGGCAAGTAATACTTATTCATTCTCCCAAAGTATGGTATGTGAATAAGTCAAAGTTTTGGTTTTCTCCAATGCTCCCGTTCAGTAACTTCTATTTGTTTAGCCTGCTCTAGGGTAACTCCTTTACCACCTCTTTCGACATCCAGCAAAGTTTGTGCAACTTCCCATCCATTGCCTTCTCCACCAATAACATCATCTATCGGCAATCTGACATCGTTGATCACGAAACTTCTCTGAGATTTACCAGTTATCATCATCCTGCTATTTATATCTATACCACTCCCTTTAGATCTTAATATAACCATACTAAGATTTTCATACTTAGGACCATCGGGATCAGTAGTTACCAAAGTAAACAGGTAGTCAGGGGTAAGTTGCGATGCTATATAGCCCTTTTCCCCATTTACAACATATTCATCACCATCTTTTATTGCTGTAGTAGCTTGGTAAGCCAAGTCAGAGCCAGTTAGAGGTTCACTCTGAATCTGGCATACGGTTATTTCTCCACGTAATGTGGGAGTCATCCACTTCTGTTTCTGTTCTTCTGTGCCCCAAACTCTGAGTGGTACTAAGAATGTCATGTTAATACCAAACGGTGGTAGGCGATGCTGTCTCATTTCCTGCTCTATAACTGCTGCAGCCTGTGAAGGAAATCCTCCACCACCAAAATAACTAGGCCATCGTGGTGCTAGCCAACCCCTAGCCCCCAAATCACGCCTAATGGCCCGAATCCACTCTTCCATTTCAGGGGTTAAATCGTCATTTGGACCAGGTAATTCTTTATCGTTAGGTATGTTCTCCTGTAACCAAGTCTTAACCGCCGCCTGCAAAGCCCTTGGATCAATTATACCCATCACATACACCTCCTATCAAACAACAGTCTTCGATTATAATGAAACCTATTTCCTAGAAGTATATACCGATAAGCTAGGTATCTGCATAATAGCTCTTGCCAATTTTCTCGGATCATGCCTAGTGGGCATTGATTCATCTAATACATCATCAACTAAGAAGCTACCACGGAAACCATCCATGTGCCATATTGGTAATACGGCCGGCTGATGCCAATCCTCTGGATTATCCTTTATATTGCAGTTAACTACAACATGGTCTATGTCTACGCCAGTATGTTCCTGAAAAACAGTCAAATGTTTCTCTACATCATAACTTTCAGTCTCATGCGGTTGAGTTGCAACATTACACACGAATACCTTTAGCGCAGATGATGAGTTTACCGCATCACTTATACCACCAACCAAAAAATTGGGTATGATACTTGTATACAAACTACCCGGGCCTATCACTATAACTCCTGCGTTTGAGATTGCTTCCAGAACGCTTTGATCTGCTATTGCTGATGCTGGTTCTATCCATACACGGCTTAGTGGCTGCGATACCAAACCTATAGAAGATTCCCCATCTATAATCTGACCTGACTTGGTCTCTGCCATTAGCTTCAGGTTTGTCATATTAGAAACTGGTACTACCTTACCGGTTATAGATAAGATATCACCAGCTGCTTCCAAAACTTGTTTGAAACCACCAACTTTTTGATACAAAGCTGCTAAGAATAAGTTTCCCATATTGTGACTATTAAGTGAAGATTTAGCTGTAAATCTATGAAGGAACATTTCCTCCAGAATTGGATCCAATTCTGACAGAGCAATCAGGCAGCTACGAGCATCGCCAGGTGGAGGCATATCTAAATCATCTCTTAGGTTGCCGGAGCTGCCTCCATCATCAGTTATTGTGACTACTGCCGTTATATTATTTGTCCAATGCTTGATACCCCTTAACAAAGTAGATTGCCCAGTGCCTCCACCTATAGCAACTACTTTAACTGCTTTATCCTTATCAATCTTGATACTAAGAGATGTAAGAATATCTAGCCCTATTTGTTTATGCCTAACTCCATTGACAATCCATATATATAACCGATAGGTTGAAATAAATATTAGTGAAAAACTTATAATAATAGAAATTGTGCTGATGGCTATACCAGACCCCCCCATAGTCAAATCAGGTTGCAAGAATGCGATAATCATTAATCCAATCTCAGAGACCAGTATAAATACGGATATAATGAGAATGAAGAGCCAACGCTTCAGACCTATACCAATCCTGAAAAATGCTCTTACCCTCGCTAGAAGGGTTACTGGACTTGTATCAGGATTGGACATATAAAATCCCATTATAAATATAATATGAGTGTTGTCTTACTTTTTAATTAACTTTGCTTCTGCGGCTAGTTAAATAATCTACTAGTATGTATTCACCGAGCTTATCTGGTGAAGAGTAGAAAGCTCGGCCTTTGTTAATTCGTGTCATATTGTCTACAAAATTAACCAAATATTCATTTTTTTCAAGCATAAATGTATTTATAGTTATGCCATCTTTAGTACACCTTTTGACCTCTTTTAGTGTCTCCTGTATAGTCTTATAACTAGGTGGGTACCTAAATGCAGACCTACCATCTTGAATATGACATGTTGGCTCCCCATCAGTTATCATCAATATCTGTTTCGTCCCAGACTTATCCTTTGCAAGCAAGTTCCTCGATAGCATAAACGCATGATGCATATTGGTTCCAGAAACCCAGTCATTCCAAGAAGTTATTGTAAGTTCATCTTGTTCTATCTGTATAGCATAGTCAGAAAATCCTACTATGTAGAATCTATCCCTTGGATATTGAATACGTATCAAAGATGCCAACGCCATTGCAACTTTCTTTGCAGCCACGAAGTTCCCGTAATACCCCATAGATCTGCTTTGGTCCAGGAGAAGAACAGTAGAAGCCCTCGCCATATGCTCAGTCCTATGTATTTCAAAATCTTCTGGAGCCATCTTTACCGGTACTCCACCACCACTTCTCATAACAGCATTACTAAGTGTTCTCTCTAGATGTATATCGAACGGATCTCCAAATTCATATGGCTTGGTCTCACCAGAGTATTCACCACCTCTGCCCCTCAAATACACTGGATGCTGGCCCATAAGGTTGAGTTTAAGTTTAGAGAAGACATCTTTGAGTGCTTTGAGCCCTATCTTCCTGAGCGCCTTAGGTGTAAGTTTCAGTAAGTCACCATCATTAGATAGATAACCCATCTCCTCCAACATCCTACTAATTTGTTGTAGCTGTTCAGTATTTGCCCGAACATCTTCACCCAAGAATTCTTCGATCCTAGATAAGTCCAGATCCTGTATGCTCCCGCCCCTTCGTCCTACATTTTGAATCTGCCTTTCTAAATCATCCATATTCTGCAATTCATTCATCAGATCCATTGCCCTGTCATACGTTATTGGCTCTTGACCAGAGAATGGATACCTATTCCTAAATTCATTTCCTGGAAACATTTGCTCCATCAGAGATGAAAATTCTTCCAAGGACTCCTGAAGATCCGCGGGCATCGCAGAGTTCATAATTTCAGCCAGTTCATTCCTCATACCTGGAGACATGCTGTTCATTAACGACTGTACCTGAGACATCCTATCTCGAAGCATATCTATCAGTTCGTCTAAATTCTCTGGCTTATTTTCACCGAAGATATTACCGTACTGTTCCATGAATTTATCGAATTTAGCCTGACTATTTTCTCCTGCGTCCCATAGCATGTCGTTTAACTGATCCATCATATCGCCTAATGCCTGCATGTCTTGTGGACCCATATTGCTCATCTGATTTTTCATATCCTGTACAATGTTATCCATCATACGTCCACGCATCATGTCCATAAGATCTTGGAATTGCTTGTGGGCATCACTATCCATGAACTCATAATCCTGAAGTTCTCTTATAGCACCAGCAGTGCTCTCCGGCAGATTTTGAATTGCTTCCCTGTTGTTATCAGCTCGCTTACTTAAAATATCCAGTAGCTGTTTGAGATTATCCGTATCATCCTCGGCTTTTTCAGAAGAACCCACAGTTTCTTCATATTGTTTTCGGGCCTCTTCAACTCGTTTATTTATTCCCTTTGTTTCTGTATCTACTATCTGATTCAATTTTTCCGTTATTTCATCCATTAGGGAGTCAAGATTATATTTATCTAACTCCTCTCTTCTACGACTCCTAAGGCTCTCCATAATCTCCTGTAGACCCATCATTCTATTGCCTAGAGAATCGTCCATACCATGCCTCATCAGGTCTCTCAAAGCCATCTCAACATTTCCATTGTCCATAAGACTATCAGACATTGCATTTAACAAGTCCTCTGCATCAGGGCCAAATATGTCCTGAGTGCCATCCCAGCGAGAATATCTAAATATATCTAAAGACACTTGTATCTAATCCTCTTAAATAGTTTTATTGTTAATTATAATCTCAGACATTGAAAGAGCCAACAGAGAACTAATCTGCTTTGTATTAAAACTGTCTAGCATTAGATCAACCCCTAAACCACTCCACTGTACGCTTAATACCTTCTTCAATGGAGACATTCGGAGACCATTCCAATTCTGAAATGGCTTTAGAGTTGTCCAAATATATCCTAAATACCTCACCAGGCTTTGCGGGACCGTATATTACATCCAAGTTATAATCTATCTGATCTCTAAGCAAAGAGTATATGTAATTTATTGAATACCCCTTGCCAATGCCAATGTTATACGACTCTCCACACTTTCCGTGTATACCTTTTAGGACCGCATTTGCAGCATCCTGAACGTATATAAAATCTCTCTCCTGTTCGCCATCACCATTGATCGTTACACCCCTGCCTTCCAACATCGCCTGGGAAAATATTGCTATCACACCAGCCTCACCTCTGGGATCTTGTCTTGGGCCATAAATGTTCCCAAACCTTAGTACGGTGTAATCTAGTCCATGCGATATATTCTGTACGAATAGATAATTCTCAACAGCGAACTTCGACACACCGTAATTTGATAGTGGCCTGATTGGATGGGCCTCGTCACAAGGTAGATATTCTGGTTCTCCATATATTGCACCTCCACTAGAAGCGTAAATCATTTTTCCCACTCGGTATCTAGTGCACAAATCAATTATGTTTAGTGATCCCTCAACATTAATACGTGCATCAAATACTGGATCGTGCATAGAAGCCTGAACGCTAATCTGTGCTGCCAGATGTATTACTATGTCAGGCTTTACTGACTCAAATATATTGTCCAGACTGACGGAAGAAATATCAGATTCATAGAAATCTACACCTTCATACAGATTGCCTAATGTACCTGAGTGGAGATTATCAATAACTGCCACTTCATATCCCAGATCCAGAAGCTGGCCTACCACATGAGAACCTAGGAACCCAGCCCCTCCTGTGACAATCACTCTTTGGGAATCGTTTTTAGGATTCAGATCTCTCCTTTTTGTACGTCTTTACACGTCTGATTCGAAAGTACATGATTAATTATTTTACCATGCACTTAATCCTCCCGCAGATCAACTGATATCCCAGTGTAAATTCTAGGTATCACATTAACTGCAATAATAAGATTAAATTATTGTTATTTCCAGTATTGACTAAGGCGAGAACATGTTGTAGTCTTAGCTTTGATTTACGCCTGTTTTTTAGGCAAGGATTTTTGTCGAATAAATAAATTTCCTAGCAAATTCAGTAAAATGGCAGGAGGCTAATATGTCTACATTTGCGGAGTCTCGAGGATTCCGACTCGGAATCTTACTCATAGGGCTTCTTTTTGTAGCTGCATCTTTATACTCAAGTGTTTTGGCAGCTGGCACTACTGAGCTATCTAGTAGCTCAGATAACACACTAACAGACGGGCAGGTATCTATAGATATACCTGTCTCAGCGGTTGGTGATTTTGACGGGTACTCGGTAAACTCAGAGGCAAGCGGGATAACCACTGCCCTGCCTGAAGGTGTTACAGCAGGATCCACGTCGTTCACGCTATCGGTATTAGATACGGACTCAACAGCAGTTGACGATCCATTCTCTGATTCGATAACAATAACGGTTACCTACAACGACTCAGACGTCGATGCCGCTGATGGAAATCCAAGTCGATTGTCTCTTTACAAGTATGACGCTGACTTCGATAAGTGGTTCGAACTCACCACCCGACTGAATATCATAGACGGATCTGTGTCCACAAACGTAACTGGATCTGGTTCATTTTCACTTGGTGGAAAAGCAGCCCCGGCACCTTCAACTCCAACTCCTGAATCAACTGAGGTATTCAAGCATCCCAGATGGACTCCTGTTCATACAGCTGTACCTCCGACCGCAACACCATTACCACCCGAACCAGGTGACGTTGCTCCAACTTCCGGTCTACTAGTAGGGCTAATGATAATAGCCTTAACCCTTATGAGTGCCGGTGGATACTACATAAGGCAAACCAAAGCAGTAAAGTAACATACTTAAAAAGCTGAATACAAAAGAGCCGCTGATCGATTGATCAGCGGCTCTTTTGGTTATAAATATTAAGAGTTTTGTTACTAAAGATTAGCCAGAAACAATCTTCTTTCTATCTCCACTACATCATCAGAAAGCACATTCACATTACCCAACGAATTAGCAATAGCATATATTTGGCATGCTCTCTCGACAAGCTGACACACATTCACTGCCTCACTTAAACTTCTACCCACCCCTATAAGACCATGATTTCTAATCAAAACAGCCTTCCTATCCTCTAATGAATTGCAAACATTTTCTGCTAATTCATTACTTCCTGGCATTGCATATTCTGACACCCTTACTCCACCTCCAACAGAAACAACTAATTCATCGACTATGGGCGGTAATTCCACACCACTCACAGCCAATGCAGATGCATATATAGAATGAGTGTGCACTACCGCTTTTATATGAGAGCTATGCTTATATAAAGCCAAATGCATAGGTGTTTCTGTAGACAAAGTCAATTGCCCTTCCAAAATATCTCCATGGAGATTTACGACCATAAGATCACTTATTTGAATAGTTGAGTATGGGATTTGAGACGGGGTAATCAATATAGAACCATAAGAGTCTTTCTGTTCCAAACGCATACTAAGGTTGCCACTAGCCCCAGACACAAGTCCAAGAGAATCCACAGCTAAAATGGCTTCCAACAATTCCTGTCGCTCATCGTCCCATTTACCCATATGACTTCAAACCAACTTTAAATTAAGTAAAAGCTTGTAAATTTCATAGTAACAGTGCTTTATATAATAATATAATGCGAGTTGTACCTAAATAAGCAAGTCCATACTAGAGTATGTACGTTAAACTAATCATTCACCGAGTATTTGTACTATAACTTCCCTGGGTCTGGGCATGTCTAATTCGACAAGGAATATACGCTGCCAAGTTCCAACCTGGACTTGTCCATCAACTATAGGTACAGTCTCACTGGTGCCCATCAACAAATGTTGACAATGAGCATGCCCATTTGGACATTCGTCATCATTCATATTGACGGTTCTAATGGTAAAGTCGTTGTGACGGTATTCATCTTCTCTAGAAGCAATCCTATCCAAGAACTTCTCCATATCCTCTATCAACAAAGGTTCGTTCTCGTTGATTTTTATGGCTGCGGTCGTATGCTTAGAATATACAAGAGCCATACCATTCTGTACCTTGGATTCCTCTACGAATCTACAAACATACTCCGTAATATCTATAAATTCCGGGGCCTTTTTGGTATTTGTACTGATACAGTTAGTGACTATCTTCATGTCAGATTATAGGATTTTCCTTTTTATGTACAACGGTATTTAGACTAGGCAGTAATGATTAACATACTAGGATACGTACTGAACCTTAAGATATTAACCAACACATTATACAGCTAAATATATTAACAGCAAGTACCATGCCTTACAATATCCCAAAATATAGGAGATATTACAATTTGATTGAATGATATAATGCCATCATATGACCTCATCAATACTCGGCCCTCTGAATGGGCCACAAAAACAAGCTGTCGAAAATACAGAGGGTCCACTATTAATACTTGCTGGGCCCGGTAGCGGAAAAACCAGAGTCATCACATCTAGAATAGCATACCTAATATCTGAAAAAGGTATCCCCCCATCCAGAATATTAGCAGTCACCTTTACTAATAAAGCGGCACGTGAAATGAGAGAAAGATTGGATATGCTTATAGGTAATCTTTCTCAATATGTTAATGCTCGTACTTTTCACGCATTCTGTGCATCTGTATTACGCCGAGACGGTGATAAAATAGGACTAGACAGATCATTCACTATATATGACCGAGATGACCAGGTGAATTTAATCAAACAGGTCATGGAAATTGAACAGTTAGATCCCCGTAGATTTACTCCCAACAATATATTGAACGCAATATCCACTGCGAAAAGCCAACTTATAGATCCGCAAATGTTCCTACAGCAATCATCGACTTACATACAGAATGTGATCCAAGCGTCATATCAAAGATATCAAGAGCTGTTGAATCGCAACAAATCAGTTGACTTCGATGATCTCTTAATGTTAACGGGGAAATTATTCTCTGATGACCCAGATACGCTTAATTGGTATCAAAACCATTATACATACATTCTGATAGATGAATTCCAAGACACAAATACTTCTCAATACGCATTGACAAAACAATTGTCTGGAAAGCATAAGAATATTTGCGTTGTAGGTGACCCAGATCAATCAATATACTCGTGGAGAAATGCAGATATAAGAAATATACTCTCTTTTCAACAAGACTTTCCCGGAACAAAATTGATAAAGCTGGAAGAAAACTACAGATCTACAAAGAACATATTGGACGCTGCCTACAAAGTAATATCTACCAATACTAATAGGATAGAACGTGGTTTGCACACTAACAACGATCTCGGAACTCCAATAATTATTGAAGAAGCATATAACCCAGATGAAGAAGCTCAAATGTTACTCAAAGAGATCCAACGATTGAAGGAACTGCATAATTACAATTTAAATGACTTTGCTTTCATGTACAGAGTGAATGCACAATCTAGGGCGGTAGAAGAAGGATGCCTAAGGTATGGTATTCGATACAACCTTATTGGAGGGCTACGTTTCTATCAGAGGAAAGAAGTCAAAGATATAATCGCTTACCTCAGGATTTTAGCAAACCCTAATGACGAGGTAAGCCTACTCAGGATAATAAATATTCCTACTAGAGGCATAGGACAAAGGACCATAGATTCACTAGTACAATTTGCAAGGTCTAAGGGAATACCATTGTATTCTGCTATACAAGCTATAGCAGACCGCAAGTTAGGTGAAGAAATAGGTGACTTCACCTCAAGAACATCTAAGTCTCTCCGGGGTTTCTTAGATATAATCAATAGCCTTGCCAAAACATCTCAAACTACACCTGTTGCCCAAATCATAGATCAAGTTGCAGATATTACTGGATACAGAGCCTATTTATATAAAGACAAAGAACTAGGTAGAGAGAGATGGGAAAACGTTCAAGAACTTCGCTCGACAGCAATGGAATTTGATAAAATGGCCCCAGAAGAAAGCCTAACATCGTTTCTAGAAGGCATAGGCCTCATTTCTGACATTGATAATTTAACTGAAAATGAAGATGCCATAACACTGATAACACTACACCAGGCAAAAGGTCTAGAGTTCCCGGTCGTTTTTATGATAGGTATGGAGGAAGGCCTAATACCACACATCAGATCCATGGAAAACCCTGAGGAAGTAGAGGAAGAACGAAGGCTGGCATATGTTGGAATGACTAGGGCCAAAGAACGCTTGTATATGACAAGATCCTTCAATAGATTCTTCCGTGGAAGTAGCGGGCCAACTCTGCCCTCACGATTCCTATCAGACATACCAGTAGAAATCACTGATCGTATCGTAAAACCAGAGCCTAATAGGATTGCCAGACCGACTATATCAAATATATCGAGGAATAACAGCCAGCCTAGTAATAATAACCTACCTGAACTGAAAACAGGCGACAAGATAAACCATTCCAAGTTCGGAGAAGGAATAATAGTAAGCTTGACAGCCTCTACCGCAGGGGATCAAGAGATAACCATCGCCTTCAAAGGAGATATTGGCATCAAGAAACTGCTATTAGGGTTCGCCCCAATAGAGAAAATAGATTGACTTATACTCTAAATTTAGCTTATCCTCGTATCTGCAGCTTCAGTCCGTAAGTTGATATAGGACAGAATCCAAGAATTTTTGTCCACACCGACCTCCAGGGAAGATCTGTATGATTCCTAATCATGTAAATCCCGGGAGACTATAACCTAAATACTAATAATGTTGGAGGTTCTCATACTATGGCAGATTTAATTTACGAAAAGCATCCGGAAGGTCACTATGCAATATTCACTATGAACAGACCAGAACGGCTCAACGCACTTGGGGGTGCTATGGCCAGAGAACTTGACGAGGCTCTTCACGATTTTAGTAACGATGACTCAATGTTTGTCGGTATAGTGACTGGCAATGGAAGAGCTTTCTGCGCAGGAGCAGACCTCAAAGAAATGACCGAGAGAAACACACTTCAGGCCGACGTGAAAGCTAAACTTGAAAAGGGTGAGATTACTTCAGAGGAAGCCGCAAAGCTACTCCCCAGGCCATCAGGTACTAACAATAGAATAGGACCCTTCTCATCTTGCTCTAAACCAATAATCGCAGCAGTCAACGGGTTAGCCATTGGTGGTGGATGTGAGAGATCCATGGATTGTGATATAAGAATAGCAAGTACTGAAGCATACTTTGGGCTGTATGAGGTACAAAGGGGTATATTGGCTGGGTTTGCAATACACCATGGGGCCCGAGTGATGCCTTTTGGTGAACTATGCTACCTACTATATAGTGCCAAACCACTCAGTGCTCAAGACGCATACAGGATTGGTTTCGTGCATGAAGTAGTTGAACCAGATCAATTATTAGCGAAAGCAGTTGAGATAGCTGAAGATATCGGCAGAAATGCTCCGCTAGCAGTACAAGGAACCAAGGCTGTAATACAATTCTGGCGTCAGTTCGCCATGACTCAATCATTCCAGCTTGGAGACCAAGTTGGGCGCTGGCTATTCAATTCCGAAGATTCCAAAGAAGGTCCAAGGGCGTTCGCGGAAAAACGATTACCCGTGTGGAAAGGCAGATAATAAGAACTGCTTTAAAGAAAAAAGGCAAGGCCGTTGCTTGAGCTCGTTACTAATCTATATTCAACCTCTCGCAATGGCCTTGACGAACAAAGAAATCCTCCAATTAAACACTGACAGCTCGAGTATCCAAGAATGAGTGATAGTTTAACTATAGCAAACAAGGTCTTCTCATCTCGCCTAATATTAGGTACAGGTAAATATAGAAATGACCAGGACATGTTGGATGCAGTCGAGGCATCCAATACTGAGATAATAACCGTAGCGTTGAGAAGGCTAGACCTAACTAATCCAAATAAAACTACATTGCTTGATAGCATAGATACTAGTAAATATCACATCCTACCTAATACAGCTGGATGCAAAACTCCTGAAGAAGCATTAACTGTCGCCCAATTAGCAAGATCAATGGGCCTACCTGATTGGATAAAGCTTGAGGTTATACCAGATACCAAATATCTACTTCCGGATCCAATAGGTACATTAGATGCTGCAATACTCCTAATCCGTAATGGTTTTACTGTCTTGCCTTACATCAACGCAGATCCAGTCTTAGCGCTAAAATTAGAGGAGATAGGTTGTGCTACTGTAATGCCCTTAGGCTCTGCTATAGGCTCTGGTCAGGGCATCCATACATCTGAACAGATAGAAATTATTATCGAACAGGCGTCTATACCTGTGATTGTAGATGCAGGACTTGGAGTGCCATCAGATGCTTCCCAAGCTATGGAAATGGGTGCCTCTGCAGTGTTGGTAAATACCGCCATTGCACAAGCAGAAAACCCTTCACTAATGGCTGAAGCTTTCAGGAATGGGGTTAAAGCTGGACGACAATCCTATATGGCTGGTAGGATACCGAGAAACCGTCACGCATCTCCTAGTAGCCCCACAGATAATATAATCGACAGCACTTAGAAAATAATTCATATGATTCCTATGCCATTCCCCACTCTATGTCTTGTAACAAACAGGACATTCAATAGAGAAATGACCCTCGAAGACACCATCGAATATGCGATTGATGGGGGCATAGACATGGTTCAATTACGGGAAAAAGAGTTAACTCGGGATGAACTGTTACGGTCTGCCGACAAATTGAGGTCTATTACCTCAGGCAGGTCAAAATTCTTGGTGAACAGTAATCTAGAGGTTGCGATTAAATCAGGTGCTGACGGCATACACCTCCCACAAAACTCCACTATATCAGTTTCTGATATACGAAGATCCACACCCAATCACTTCCTAATTGGCAAATCGGCTCATGACCAAGCAACTGCAACTGCAGCAGCCAGAGATGGAGTAGACTATATTATTCTTGGTACAATCTTCCCTACCGATTCTAAGCCAGGAGTAGAAACTGGAGGCACACTTAGGATCAGTGAGATCTCTGCAAACATAGATTGTCCTATACTTGCTATAGGGGGAATTAACGCAGACAACATAAATTCTGTGATATCTGCTGGAGCATACGGAGCAGCAATATCTGGGGCTATCCTGAGTGCGAAAGACCCGAAAAAACAAGCTATGCTTCTTAGGGCCAATTGCAATGTTATTATGTAGAAACATATCCTAATGGAGCAACAAATGATTAGTCTCAAAGTAAATGGAAAAATACAAGAGATTCAGGAAGGTAAGACTATATACGAGTTAATCATAGGATATGGATTGACTACTAAGTACCTGGCAGTTGCCCATAACGGTGAGATTATAGACAGTAACCAATTCAATACCATTACGCTTTCTGATGGTGACAATTTAGAAATTGTCCAACCGGTAGGCGGAGGGTAAGCGGGATTGATCCTATATGAAATCAAATAATAGCGCATTGATAATCGGAGGAGGGGTAATTGGTTGTTCAATAGCCTATCATCTTGCACGTGAAAATCTTCAAGTTCAGTTACTGGAAAAAAACTCTATCGCGGGGGCTGCTTCAGGAGTTGCTGGTGGTTTTATAGCACCCCTACAGGAAGATCTGCCTCATGGAGCAACACTAGTTGCTGCACAAGAAAGTCGCTTACTACTTATGGAATCACTCCCAAGGTTATACGAAGACTCTGGCATAGAAGTTGAATATGCATCACCAGGAATCCTACGTTTAGCATATGATAAAGATCAGCTCATCGACTTGCGCGATCGCTTCTCTTGGCAGAAAGACCTCAATATGGATGTAAGATTAGTATCTGGATCAGAAGCCCAAGAACTTGAACCTGGCATAGCAGGTGATGTTATTGGAGGACTTTTCTCACCCAACGAAGGAAATTTAAATAGTAAGAGACTCGTAAGGGCCTTTGCGCAGGCAGCACATAATAAAGGCGCCATATTAACTGAAAATACCAAGGTTACCGGATTAATCCTCGAAGGTCAGTCTATAAAGGGAGTTAATACATCTGTAGGTGAATTCCGTGCTGACTACACAATCATATGCTCCGGTAGCTGGTCAGATGAGTTCCATCAATCCTTAGGCCTAGATATTCCCGTATCCCCGGTTAAAGGACAGATTCTTGCAACCCGTAGTGTGCCCGTCCCTATATCGAGACCAGTTTGGAGTGGGATAACATACCTAATACCTAAGCTGGATGGTTCTATAGTGATTGGGACCACCAGAGAACACGTAGGATTTCAGCCTGAGCCTAACATTGAAGGTATATCCACTATATTATCAAATGCAATAAGAATAGTACCGACTATCAAATCTGCAAGCCTACGTAAAGTATGGGCAGGCCTAAGACCATATACACCAGACCAAACCCCAATAATAGGAAAGATCCCAGGGATAGAAGGTGTATTGCTTGCAACTGGGCATTATAGAAGTGGGATACTCATGAGCACAATAACTGGCAATATAATAAGGGAACTAATTCTTGAAGGTGAGAAAGAATATATGTTGCCATTCAATATATCTAGATTCTCGTCTAATATAGATAAGTAACATTAAAGTAATAACAGATGCCTGTTAAAGTTCTGGGGATTGATTGAGATAGGTGCGCCGTATATAATAACCGACATCTGCGTTAGAAAGGAATTGATAAGATGTCCTATGCCTTCCTAAATGGCGAATTTATGCCTCTAGAAAATGCCAAAGTAGGAGTTATGACTCATGCTCTGCATTATGGAACTGCTATATTCGAGGGCATACGGGGAAACTGGAATCCTGAAGACGAAAAGATGTTCATCTTTCAGCCAGAACAACATTACAAGAGATTCTTACAAGGCTGCAAGATAATGCGTATCGGAGTGCCCTACTCGCCAGAAGAATTAACTGAGATAACTACCGAACTAGTCAGAAAAACTGGATACAAACAAGACATATACATACGTCCCCTAGCATTCAAGGGATCTGAGCGGGTAGCAGTCCTCAAATTACAAGATGTTGATGATTCACTAGTTATATTCGCCATCCCATTCGGTGCATATCTAGATCTAGAAGCTGCCGCTAACTGCTGCACATCGTCCTGGAGAAGGATGTCAGATTATATGATCCCCCCGGATGCCAAGATAAGTGGGCTATACGTCAATGGAATACTCGCCAAAACAGAGGCTACTCTTGCTGGATTTGATGAGGCTATACTTCTAACTGAAGAGGGGTACGTGTCTGAAGGCACAGGAGAAAACATTTTCATATTCAACAACGGTAAATTAGTCACTCCCGGAGTTTATGACAATATCCTGAAAGGCATAACCAGAGACACTGTAATTGACTTGGCACGCAATGAATTAGGCATAGAAACTGTAGAACGTCACGTCAGAAGGAGTGAGCTCTACACTGCTGACGAATGCTTCTTAACTGGAACAGCAGCACATCTAACCCCAGTCGGTAAGATAGACAACCATTTAATAGGTTCTGGAGAAATTGGTGAACTAACGAAGAAGCTCCAAAATCTCTACTTCGATGTAATACGAGGGCGTAATCCAAAGTACCTACATCTATGCAAACTCGTCTAGAAGCGTAAAAGCACTACTACAACACTCCTAGGGTCGAAAAAGAAGAGGAGTTATATCCAAAAGATCGACTCCCAGTATCTGAGGTAATATCCTAAGTGAACCTGCATCTAGAATATTTCATACTCATAACCCTGTCTTCTGCGGGAGTCATACAACTCTCAGCTAGCTACGGATCATTAACACAAATACTCATAGCCAAGTCGAAAAAGATATCCATCTATATAGGAGTTATATTAACCTTCTGTCCAATTGTCTGGTTCTTCCACCAAGGCGGTCGAGCTATTCCAGATACTGACGGAGGTGTACCGGGTTTCTCACAATTCCTGCTTTTTGGTGCTGGCAGCATTCTGGCGCTAATCCTAACTTTTGCTATATCTTCTATAACAAATCACAAGAATCATTCATACATTCTAGAAAACAAGCCAGGTCTAATAGGACTTAAGCATAACACTTACCTTCAGCTTATAAACAATTCCTTCGGAGTGGGAAATTGGATATTACAAGCATTGACAAAGAAATCTTCTCATTAATAAATGGACATGTGGGTTCATACAAATGGTTAGATACATTAGCAGGCCTATTGGTAAGTGATTATCTAATCCCGGTCTCCTTTTCCCTGCTATTGTTGAGCATTTGGATTGGCTGGAAGGACGACGTCATGCGCGATAGAAATCAAACTGGAGTCCTTTTATCTATTTTTGGTGTGATTACTGCAAATGCTATAGTGAAGATTATGAACCTAATCTTTTTTAGGCCGAGACCTTTTGATGAATTGGATGTTAATCTCTTATTCTACATGCCGACCGATTCTTCTTTCCCTTCCAATCCTGCAGCAGTGGCATTCGCGATTGCCACAGGGATTTTTCATATAAATAAGAAATTAGCAATCTCTATGTACCTGCTATCCGCACTATACGGACTTTCAAGAATATATGCCGGGGTATGCTATCCGACGGATTTAATTGCTGGAATGGCTATAGGAATTCTAAGTGTTATTACCATAAGAATATTCTTTTATTATATGAAATGGATACCCTCATTAATTCTAAACCAAGCAAGGAATTTCTACTTGGCTTGAAACGTATATTGCCTATTAAATCTACTACGCCTATACGTTAATAGCCGAAATGTCATCATTAATTATTGCTAGAGGTATGTCTTTAACCATCTTGTATGCGGCATCACTTCCTATTATATCTGCAACCAATTTCTCAGCATAAGAAAGTTTAGGAGTTCTGTTTCCTCTATCAGAATGGGCATCTGTAGATATAACGTGCACCAGGTTCTGCAATATGAAATCTCTGGCACAGTCTCTTACCAAACTACCATGTATACCAGATATACTACCAGAGGAGACTTGAGCAATGCAGCCCTTGTTAACCATATCCTTTAATAAACCTATATCTGATCTTATACTAGCATTTCGCTCTGGATGTACTATTATCGGTGTTATCCCACCAGCAAAAAGGTCAGCTATAATTTCATTCGTGTATACTGGGAAAAATTCAAAGGGCAGTTCGAGTAGCATGAATCTGGTTCCCTCTATTGGCAAAGCTTCAAGACTATTTAACTGTGTAATAATGTCCATTTCAATATGATTTTCCATTCCATATAAGACCTTGAGAGGAATTGATGCAGACTCAAGAATTCTGTTGAACTCGTTTACCCTATTAGGAAGTTCCCTACTCAAATTCTTGCCGCCCAAATCTCGGTTATGTGGAGTAGCCACAACTACACTTATACCATCCTCGATCGCTATCCTAGCCATATTTATAGATTCTTCCATTGTTGACGGACCATCATCTAGGCTTGGCATTATATGACAATGAATATCAATCACTTGGTCTACCTATTAAAGTTGCATAGGCTTCTGCCAAATCCTCTGCAACTTTAGACCATTTCATTTGCAAAGATAACTCTATTGCAGACCTACTCATAGCATCATGTATAGATTGGTTGTTTAATATAATTTGCAATTTGTCCGCAAACGGGTCTGGGCATCTCCACGGTACCAAATACCCAGTTTTACTATCCTTAACCGTAGTTGGCAACCCTCCAACTCTAGAAGCTATCACCGGTATTCCACAGGCCATGGCCTCCAATGCTACTAATCCAAAACTTTCATAATAGGATGGTATAACAAGTACATCCGAGGCATTGTAATACAGAGGTAATTCCTGCTGGTCGACTGCTCCAATAAATGATATTGAACTCTCCATTCTAAGAGCCAATATTATTTGTTTCAATCGAATAATTTCCTCATCTGCATCTGGATCTCCTCCAACTATTATCAGGCTAAGTCCTTCGTCTGAATGTATTTGAGTCACTGCTCTTATCAATATCTCAAGTCCTTTAAGGGGCTCTATTCTTCCTACGTATAAAGCTACCCTAGAGGCAGTTATACCCAACTTTTCTTTAGCAACATTGCGATCTATTGGGTTGAATAAGTCTGTATCCACTCCACATGGTATGACTTCTACTTTCAGCGGGTCGACATTATGATACCTAGCCATCAACTGTCTTTCATGATCCGTAAATGCCACAACAAGATCCGCCGATTTAATGATATTATTTTCACTTTCGAACCTAACCTCAGGCTCGTGCTCACCGGATCTAGACCGTACCTTTGCGTCCGCGAGCGTGTGGAAAGTAGTTACATGCGGGATATCCCATGACTCAGATAACAATTGCCCTACTCTACCTGACAACCAATAATGGGATTGCACCAAATCATATTCTATATTCTCAAACCTGGCATATGCTATTGTATTACGTGTAAATTCTTCTAAGTGATCGTATATTTGATTCTTAGCAAGGTGAGGATATCCGGCGTTAATATGTATTATACGAACCTTATCTGCAAGATACTCTACCGAGTTGTCACTATCACCATGATACCTAGTATATATATCAACTTGCATGCCAAGTTTGCCAAGTTCTACTGCAACCTTGCGCACATATACATTCATGCCACCAGCTTCCTTGCTCCCAAGTTTAGCATTTGGGCACCCATGAACACTGACGAAAGCTACCCTAAGCATGCCTATCACTCTCCACCTAAATCTTAGAAATGCCCAGCCAATGCATACTCGAAGTCAATTAGAAACACATGAAATCTGCGTGCCTATCGTGAAATCCTTATCCGGAATAAATCCCTATCAACTGCTCCAAGGTGGTATTTATATGGTTCGGTCCCTCTTAGCAAGTCGTAGTATACCCTGCCTTCTTCAATGGCTAGCTTTAGGCAAATAGCCTTCAACAGGAATCCAGTCCCAAGTGAGGAGTATTCTATACTATATCCACTATTGTACAGAGACCGTTCATTATTGTAATCAAAGCAGATGGTAGCGGCTGTTCTATTACCCCCCACCTTTAAGAAGAATAGTTGCAGATACCCATATTCCGCCATACGACCAGCCATATATCTAAAGAAATTCTGTTTACTATTATCTAAGAATGCAGCCTTTTCATCTCTACTCTCAGCCATAAGGTCAAGAAAGTCGTCCATAGCCTCTAGAACATCCTTAGGATCACTAAATCTCTCAATGCAAACATCTGGTTCTGCTTCTAGCCTTCTAAGCTTACGTCTTAGTTCATGCCTATCCTTCTTACGAAGACTAGCTAGATAAGTATCCCAAGAATCCGGCAATGGAACGCCTACTAACTTATCTTCAGTAGTCTTTTCAAATGTGTATCCATTCCTCTCTGCGATACTCTCCATATGCTGTAGTGTGATGGATTCACCTGGAAGCGATTCCAAAATAATCTCTTCCCATTCTTCCTCAATGATATAGGCTTCTATAGATTTAAAGAATTCATTCTCATTGCCTTTTAGTACAACAAAGTCATGTATATCGCACAAATCTGTAGACCCAAGAAAACTAATTGTATGACCATTCTTAATAAGTGGAGCTATACCTATAGTTTTATAGCCATCGGTTACCTTTATAATCCTAAGGTGCATCTCATCCGACGCTAACCCTTCCCACCATGTCTTCTGCCAATGAGGGGTAACAAACACACTGTTTGTCGAGCTATTAGAAAGTATTAGTTCCCAATCTGACTCACTGCTATTGAAATCTGTTATATCAAAAGATTGCGACAAGAAATATCCTCATAAAGCATAACTTCATTACTTATTCTAGAATTGATCCCAATGCTCTATTCATTGCATCCATATCTAGAGGCAATTGGTGAAGAGGCATATCATTTTGTTCAGACGCCAGATCCGGATCCTTAAGACCAGATCCAGTAATAACACATACAATCCTTGAGTCACTGAAGTCTATCCCATTGCTATGCATTTTGATTAGGCCTGCCACAGAAGCAGCTGAGGCCGGTTCACCGAAAACCCCTTCTCTTCTCGAAAGCATTTTATAAGCCTCCAAGATTTCTTTGTCTGATACTGAACCTATAGACCCACCTGATTCGTCTCTGGCCTTGATGGCATGTTGCCAGCTTGCAGGATTACCTATTCTAATGGCAGAGGCAATAGTCTTTGGCTCCAAAACCGGTTCCCCAATTACTATAGGTGCGGCTCCTTCTGCTTGAAACCCCATCATCCTAGGCTTAATAGTAGATTTTTCAACCTCATGATATTGGACAAATCCGTTCCAATATGCCGTGATGTTCCCAGCATTCCCTACAGGTATAAACAAATACTCGGGGGCATCCCCTAGGTCATCAACTATCTCGAAAGCAGCACTTTTCTGTCCTTCCAGTCTGTGTGGATTAACGGAATTTACCAACGCAATGGAATTCCTCTCAGAGAAGTTCCTGACCATTTCGAGTGACTGATCAAATGTACCTTCTACAACAACTACTTCAGCTCCATAAGCTAATGCCTGAGCCATCTTACCTTTAGCAACATTCCCGCTTGGAACCAGTACTATAGTTTTTATACCACAATAAGCCCCATATGCAGCGGCTGAAGCACTAGTATTACCAGTGGATGCACATATTATGGCTCTACTCCCACCTTCTATGGCCTTAGCAACAGCCATGACCATGCCGCGGTCTTTGAACGATCCGGTAGGATTGCATCCTTCTAATTTAAAATATAGCTCGCCGCAACCCAGCTGCCTCTCGATGAACTTAGACCTAACCAGTGGAGTGCTGCCTTCCCCCATATCTATCATAGGAGTGTTAGAAGTTATGTCTAGGAATTGTTTGTATCTACTCAGTACACCTTGTCTCAATTTATCATCAAGTATCCAGTTTTATTAGGTAATGCTGGCCAACTCACCTATGTATTATCAGGATATCACAAAGCCCTGTAAACTGATATCAAATAAATAGGATTTATATAAGGCTATGTTGACTCATTCAATCAGCAGATCCAGATTCTATGCGAATTATACTGCCAATAGACTTAACCACATCTAGTTCAGAAATGTCATTCAGTGCATCCTGGACATCCGCCTCCTTAGATGGGTGTGTAGTTATCACTAATTCAGCACTATTTAGGGATGTGTCGGATTCTTTTTGGATTATTGAAGCTATACTTATAGCCTTTGATCCCAGAACGTCTGTAAGCTTTGCCATAACACCAGGCCTATCCTCAACTGTCAACCTAATGTAATACCTTGATACAAGTTCAGCGATAGACCTTATTGAAGATTCTTTACCGTTCCATATATATGATACTGGGTTAGCATTTCTGACTAAGTCTCCTGATACATCAATTATGTCTCCAACTACAGCACTAGCTGTTGCATTACCACCTGCTCCTTGCCCATGGAAAAGTACATGACCTACAAGATCTCCATGAACCTGAATTGCATTGTAGACTCCATTTACCTTAGCAAGAGGAGCCTCCTCAGGTAATAATGAAGGATGCACTCTAATATCTATCTCACTATCTTGTCTCTTTGCTATAGCCATAAGCTTAATCACGTATCCAAGCTCTTTTGCATACTTAAAGTCATTAGCAGTAAGATTCGATATTCCTTCTCTATACACATCCTGCGGAAGTATTTGCGACCTAAACGCCAAACTAGCCATTATAGACAACTTATATACAGCATCTATACCTTCGACATCATTAGTAGGATCGGATTCTGCATACCCCAGAGTCTGTGCTTCATCTAGCGCTTCTGCAAAGGTTGAACCCATATATGTCATATTAGTCAATATATAATTGGTCGTCCCATTTATTATGGATCTTATAGCGTCTACATCATTGGCATTTAGATCCTTACTAAGAGGCCTAATGATTGGTATACCACCACCAACACTGGCCTCAAATAGCAGATGTACGCCATTTATACTGGCGATAGACATTAACTCTTGACCATGTTTCGATATAACTTCTTTGTTAGCAGTAACTACTGACTTCCCATTCTCCATTGCTCTCTTTATATAATCAAAGGCAGGTTGGTCACCACCCATTACCTCTACTACTATGTCTACTGAATCGTCTGAAAGAATACGCTCGTAGTCATCAGTTATTAACGCATTCGAAGAGTAGAGCTCCCTCGGCTTATTCAGATCTTTCACGAGGATGTATGAAACATCTAATTCACTTGCAAATTGATCCTTAAATGCGTTTTTCTTGTAAGTTAACGTTTCGAGTACTCCGTTACCAACTACTCCTAAACCAAGAATTGCTATTTTTATAGATCTAGTTCCCTTGCTCATGTCTAAGAATCAACCCGTATCTCTCTTGGCTTCTCTTATCTGTTTAACTAGCCAATCATACTGCCAGTCGCAATCTCCACCAGCACTCCCACCTCCGAAACACATTTTTATCCTATGATTACTGCGCTCCTCTATAAGCCAGCGCTGTATAGATACTTCTTTCAATCTGTCCCTCATATCTGGGTGAATATCTCTGGCACTATCTTTGCCGTTGAGCTTAAGGAAATAAGTTATCTCACCGAAACTAAGCGGTTCACTAACATCACCAACTTCTAATGAGAACAGAGCCTGATCCAGATGAGGATATGAACCCTCTGGAACCCAACCTATCTCTCCACCTTTAACAGCACTATCCCTGTCAACAGAGTGCTCTTCCGCGAGCAACTCAAAGTCTACCCCGTCACGAATTTGACTGTCTATATCCATAATTTTCTGTGGATCCTCAGCCGATAATACGATCCAGGACACATTAACCTGTTCACCAACCGACGGTACTTCATCACCTAATATTTCCCGCAACTTATCTCTCAGAAGCGAGGTTCTAACTAGCACCCTATGTTCATCCTCAGAAAGGTTCGCTGCATCAAGGTACTGTGTGTAAGTTTCAGAGAACTCGCGATCTAATTGGTCCTCTGGTACAGTTTTCAGCTTTGGGGATCTCCCAATCATTCTAGCTTTAACTTCTTGATCGACCTCTTCAGAACTTACCACTAATCCTCTTTTCTCTGATCCTTGCCTGACTAATTCATTTTCTTCCAGCATCTGGATAAGACGAAATGGTTCTGTCGAGAGATCTGGCTGCACACCTAATTCCTGAAGGCCTTTGATGTAACTAGCTATGTAGCCCAAAGTATATTGTTTGTCATCTATTTCTAGAACTACTGATTTAGGCGGATTAATAAAGTTCGACCAGTATCCGTATGCCGGGATTGCTAGTATGAATACAATTGCTATGATCCCAGATAGGATAATAGCCCTCTGTTTGTTTCTTTCCCTTTGCCACTGAGTCCTTTGTCGCCTTTGGCTAGGGGTTATTACTATATTCCCTCTATCTCTAGAAGATGACATATTATTGTAAGTATTAGCCTTGTGCCTGACCAGTAAGTCTCAGGTGTTCCTCAGTGAAAGGCAATAAGGCTATATGTCTAGCCCTCTTTATCGCAGTAGCCAAGACTCTCTGATGCTTAGCACAAGTGCCACTCTTTCTTTTTGGTTCTATTCTAGCTCTGTCAGATATATATCTCCTTAGCCTAGGTAGATCCTTATAATCTATGTAATCTACATGATCCACGCAGAACGAACAGACTCTTCTCTTAGAGAAAAATCTTGGCCTCCCGCGTCTTCTAACTCCTTGCGGTCTATTCCTACTTACCATACTTTACCTTACTCTCGAATATATTTTCCGGATTAATTTGCCCTAGAAAGGCAAATCTTCAATATCCTCAGGATCACCACTTATTCCCATCTCTGACTCAGATCCCTGCCCTGTTGCATTAGCCCGATCCAAGAATAGAACTCTATCAGCTATTATCTCGTTCCTAAATCTATTTTGTCCGTCTTGGCCAGACCACGTATGACTTCGTATCCTGCCCTCCACATATGCCCTTCGTCCCTTAGTAAGAAATTGATTACACTGTTCAGCCAACTGATTCCAAGCAACTACAGTAAACCATTCTGTATCCTGACGCCTCTCACCATCTGCCGCTGTATATCCCCTGCTAGTCGCTAGCCGGAATGAAGTGACCGGATTGCCATTTGGAGTGTAACGCATCTCTGGGTCCGTACCAACATTACCTATAACCATAAATTTATTCAACCCTACCATTATGACTCTCCTTATTGACTGCTGCTACAACCTATTGTTCTTTATCTGTTTCTTCTGTAGAGTCGCTATCCTGTTGGTTAGAGTCCGCCCCACCAGACTCACTTTCTCCTGTTTCTGATCCAATGGAATCCTGACCCGGTTCATCCGTCGATGCCTCTTCATCAGAAGCCTCAGGTTCCGCAGGAGCAGA
>CEUS01279580.1_pt1 | contig 30025 bp, 25 predicted proteins | sample 427031 | NCBI WGS metagenome assembly CEUS01 (sample SAMEA2622837, study PRJEB7988) | marine metagenome | biome: marine biome (ENVO:00000447); feature: marine epipelagic mixed layer (ENVO:xxxxxxxxx); material: "saline water (ENVO:00002010), including plankton (ENVO:xxxxxxxx)" | depth 140 m | reverse complement strand
GTCGACGCGCCAAAGTGCTGCAGCGACGCTGCCAATTATTGAATGAAAAAGAGCTGAAATTGCACAGGGTAGTGCAACAAGAGGATTCGCAAAATTCTGTTGCGAGAGCACCACACCAAGGCCGGAATTCTGCATGCCAACCTCGATTGCTACTGTGCGGGCACATAGTTCTCTACGTAAGATAAGCCGGCCAAAAAAATAACCAAGAATGAAGCCGCCAACGTGGAGAAAAACTAATGCAAAAAGCAGTCTGAAACCCGCATTAACCAATTCTTGCTGACTGGAACCGATCACAGATCCAACGATAAGGCTAATCGCGAGGACCGCTACAAGTGGTGCAAATGGTTGTACAGCGTTGCTGACACGAGGGAATCTCCACTTAATGAAGGCACCTGCAATTACAGGAATGATGACCACTTGAAATGTGTCGAGTAGAAGAGCAGAAGTCGGTACATCGACCCGTCTTCCAGCTAATATCGTTGTTAAAATTGGAGTCATGACAACAGCGAGTATCGTTGAGATTGTTGTCATGGTTACAGATAACGCAACATCCGCACGCGCCAAGAAAGAAATGACGTTTGAAGCTGTCCCTCCTGGGCAGCAGGACACGAGGATTAAGCCGGTGGCGAGTGGCGTAGGTAGATTAAATAAAATGGCAAGACTCCACCCGAGTAATGGCATAAGGGTATATTGAAGTGCTATACCTGGAAGAACGATTCGGCGTTCGGAGGAGATTCTCTTGAAATCAAGAAAGCCGATGGTCATGCCCATACTGAGCATGATGATCGCTAACCCTAAGGTTATTAGTGGACCATTAAACCATGTGACAGTTTTTGGCCAGACGACGGCAAGGCAACTGGTTCCAATAACCCAGGCAGGAAATGCGTTCGTAAGTCTAGTAACTATTGTCACGTTGTAAGCATTGTATATGGAGTCTGAGTGATGATCTTTAATACAAATTTATTAGCAGGAAAAACAGCATTAATTACAGGTGGTGGCACTGGCATTTGTCGTGGAATAGCTTTGGCGCTTGCAAATCATGGATGTAATGTTTCAATAACCAGTCGCGAACTTAGTCATCTTGAAGAAACTGAATTAGAACTGCGGGATAGAGGAGTTGGCTCGCTCGCCCTTCCTGCTGATGTTAGAGATCCTGTTGCTGTTGGCGAAGTGGTGGAGCGCACCGTTAAGAATTTTGGCACAATCGATATTTTGATAAACGGTGCTGCAGGAAACTTTTTGTGTCTTGCCGAAGATCTGTCGCCGAATGGGTTTTCATCGGTGATCGATATCGATCTAAAGGGCACGTTCCATGCGTGTAAAGCCACGCTTCCGCATTTGAAAGTCAGTGGAGGGGTGGTTCTGAATATCAGTTCGACGCTTCAATTTGTTGGAACTTCGGCGCAATTACATGTTTCTGCTGCCAAAGCGGGAATAGATGCGCTAACCCGCGTGCTTGCAGTTGAATGGGGTAAATATGGAATTCGTGTTAATGGTATCGCGCCTGGTCCTATTGCGGATACTGAAGGAGTTAGGAGACTGCTTGTTGGAGATGGCAAAAGGAAAGCGGAAGAATCGACGCCCCTTGGCCGGCTCGGTACCATACAAGATGTTTCGCACGCTGCTCTTTTTATATGTTCCGAGGCGTCTTCTTTTATTAGCGGCGTGACCATCGTTGTCGACGGAGGGTTGTGGCTAGCTTCAAACGGAATGGCCGAGGCTTGGAATGCAAGCCTCAAGGAAGAGGCCTAGAACTCAATTTGTTCGCCAAAGAATTCTAGGCCGTGAGGGGTTTCAATAACTTTTTAGAGTCTCTGGTAGTCAGCTTTCCACTCCTTAATAGATTCCTTGATTTCTTTTTGTGTTGACATGTTGTTTTCAAGTATTTTGTGGGCCAAATCCGACAATTCTGAATCACTTGCAAAGCGCATTGCAATCAATTGCTTAGTGGAGAAGTCCTTAATTCGAGGTTTTAGTTCGTCAGGCAGTAATTGTTGAAGTCGCATACGTTCCTCTAGTCGTATAACCCGATCTTGCGCGCCAAGCGCAAAAACCCGTGCGAATAAAAATAGGACAACCAATCCTAATGCCACAAGGAAATCGATTGCAGTAGCAATTGCCAGAGAGCCTATGAGTGAATATCCGGACCAGACAACGTTAATTAACAGTATTGGGGCGAGGACGTAGTGGTACAAAGGTACAAATTTAGCATGATTTTCATAGGTTTGAGATTGTTGGTCATCCATAAATTGTCTCTTTCTTTTTATTGTTTCTTTTCAGTATATGACAGTCCAGTGTTTCAGAGAGCCTGATTGTTCAGTTGAGTGGCTAGTGTTTGACTAAATCGGTATGCTGTGTGGCATGACTCAGTTAGCGAAGCAGCAATGTATTCCTTGTCGCGGGGGTGTGGCTCCCTTAAAAGGGAACGAACTTAAAGACATTCATGCTCAACTTGAACAGCGCTGGAAAATCATCGAGGAACATCACTTAGAGAAAGAATATAAATTTGATGATTTTCGGCAGGCCTTAGATTTTACCGTCCGTGTTGGGGAAATGGCAGAAGAGCAGGATCATCATCCTGATATCTATCTGGCTTGGGGAAAGGTCAAAATCACAATATGGACACACAAAATTAATGGTCTTACAGAGAGTGATTTTGTGTTTGCCGCGAAGACGGATACTTTAATCGGATTGTAACGATTTTTGATGAAGTTCGTGCTATTCCCAGAAAACTTTGTCACCAATATTTATTTCTCCCCCAATTAGGACTTTTCCATAGGCGCCACCACCCCACCGTAAATCTAGCGCATCTTGGAGGCCCTTGAGAGCTTCGTCCATACGTTCACAAGGTCTCGTTTCTCCTAGGAGATATACCTGACAGGGTCCGACATTTAAAATGCGGTTCCGGCTATTAGCTAGATTTATACCAGAAACAAGGATGTTGGCTCGCCGGACTATCGGGTCGACGGTTCTGGAAAAAACAACTTCCGTCTGGTCCCAACGTTCTTGAGCAATAATTGTAATCTGGCGACTGCCACCTTGGTCTGCGTTGTCAAGTAATCCTCTGCCCGCACAGAGAGTCGCCTGTGAAAGAGTGTCCATGGGTCCGCGGTGAAATCGCTTTCTCCAAATCCGTTCAATTCGACCATTCATTAGGAAGAAATACTATGATCAAAGTAACTCAATTAAAGAGTGTTTCTTTCGATTAGTGTAAAATCAAATATTGATGAATGATCAAACTATTGATACCAAAAGCGTGACATCGCCACGCAAAGCTTTGGATGTTTGGCTGCGTGAAATCATTAATTGGCATTTTGATCCAGCGACAGGTTCTCCGTTTTGGCTCGATTGGGCCAAAGAAGCCGGATGGGATCCACGAAAAGAAGTGCATGGATTTAACGATCTCGTTAAGTTTGGCCATTTCGAGGATGAGCAGCTTCGGGGGGGGCCAGTGCGTCGGTGGGTGCCTCGGGCGTACGCTGACAGACCGGTGTATGTCTTTGAAACGGGTGGAACAACAGGAATTCCAAAAAGTCGGATTGCGATTGATGATTTCCGCACGGATTACGAGCTTTTTTCTGAGACGTTACCCGACGAGCATTTTCCAAAAAATGCTAATTGGTTGATGCTTGGTCCGAGTGGGCCCCGTCGTCTGCGACTTGCTGTTGAGCATCTAGCTCACCACCGAGGTGGTATTTGCTTCTGTGTGGATCTTGATCCTAGGTGGGTAATTAAATTGATTAAAAAAGGTTGGATGGATCATCTGAAGGCGTACCAAGAACATGTTATTGATCAAGCTATTACAGTGTTGTCTGCAGGGCATGATATTAAATGTATGTTTTCCACCCCTAAACTAATTGAATCTTTGGCTAATCGCTTGGAGTCAGATGGTTCTAGCATTAAAGACGTTGGTATTACCGGAATTTTTGCAGGTGGTACAGAGTTCACACCTCAGTGGAATCGTTTTGCAAATGAAGAACTTTTGGATGGTGTGTACATGACGCCAACCTATGGCAATACCTTAATGGGTTTGGCAGCCAGTCCTCAGAGTGGTCCAGAGGAAGATTATAAAATCACTTACTATGCTCCTCAGCCACGTGCTGTGTTACAGGTAGTTGATCCTGATAATACCGATAATGTGGTCGAGTATGGTGATACCGGACGAGTCATGTTAACGACCCTTACAAAGGAATTTTTTATCCCCCGTTTTCTTGAGCGTGACGAAGGAGAACGAGAAGCGCCTTGCGAGCTTTACCCATGGGACGGCGTCAGCGGTGTTCGACCGTTTAGTCGTATCGCGTCTAGTACAACTGTTGGAGTTTATTAACTATCAAAGTGAGTTGAAGGAGTCAGTGTGATGCATAATGTAAAATCATGGTTCAGGACAAAGGCTTTTTTTTTGGTCTTGACCTTTCTGTTAGTTGGATGTGGTGGTAGTGGTGACGTCGATGTTGACCATGAGCCAGCACCAGTGATGGAATCAGAATCTGTTGAAACAGACTCGATGCCGGCCAGTTCATCTCCTAAGGTTTTTTTCGTTCTTCCAGAGGATGGTGGTACTTACTCTGCTGACAGTCCTGTTCCCTTTGAATTTGGGATTGAGAATTATGAATTAGCCGCCGTTCCTGAAGAAGTTGAACAGGTGCGTATGGGCATGGGGCACCATCATCTCGGTCTCAATACTGATTGTCTTGCGGAGGGAGAGGTGATTCCTAGAGGAGACCCCTCTTGGGTGCATTTTGGAGATGCATCGGACACAATCGATATGATGTTAGAACCAGGTGAACATACTTTCGTACTTCAACTCGGTGATGATGAACACCGTACTCAAGCTGAAAATGGTTTGTGCGCGAGTGTGACGTTTCGAGTGGAGGAAGGCATCTAAGGGGATTCTAAGTGATTCATTTTCCAATTCTTCGGTGGGGTAGTCCATATAAAAGTCTTGAACTCGACAAGGTCGTTCACTTTGCTACCGGTGAACCGATCGCCGAGGTAAGCCAATCTAATCCTGGTATCGTCTCGCGTGATATGCGTAAGGCGGCTCGTGCTAGAGAAGTTCTTCGAGAAATCCCGATTGCAGAACTCGTGTCGATGGTGAAGAAGGCGGCGGAACTTTTCTCTACTGCTGAGCTGCCTCTTGGCGATGGTAGTCAGACTCCTGATGATTTTGTTCGTCATCAATCGGCAACGACGGGACTTCCGGAACACATGTGCCGTATGAATATGGAGAAGTTGCGGTATGTGTTAGACCATATTGATGAAATTCTTGTTTCATTAACTCGCAGACTCGATCCGGAGATTCTTTCCAGAGGATACGGGGAAGAGGATGGCGTGATGCGAAGTTATCAAGCGTCGACTCCAGTTCTCGGAATGGTTTTGCCTTCCAATTCACCAGGAGTTCACAGTCTGTGGCTTCCGATAATTCCTCTCCAAGTAGGCTTAGTGTTAAAACCAGGTCCACAGGAACCTTGGACTCCTTGGCGTATGTGTCAGGCATTTTTTGAGGCAGGAGTTCCTCGAGAGGCTGTGTCCCTATACCCGGGTATGGGAGAAGTGGGTGCGGCGGTTTTAAATCATTGTCCGCGGAGTCTTATTTTTGGTGGGACAGCGACTGTTGAACAGTACGCGGGTAATCCAAGTGTGCAAGTCCACGGACCTGGATTTAGTAAGATTTTGATTGGTGATGATGAGGTCGATAATTGGGAACGGTATCTTGACCTGATGGTCGATAGCGTCTTAATCAACAGTGGTCGTAGTTGTATTAATTGCTCGGGAATATGGGCTTCCCGCCATACTAAAGAGATTGCCGAGGCTATTGCAGAACGGCTTGGCCCGATCGCACCATTGCCGCCAGATGATCCCGAAGCTGCTCTTGCGGCGTTTACAGTTGCGGGGCAGGCCAGTGCAATTTCTGCAGACATCGATACTGTAGCCAAAGAAGGTGGTGCGGAAGAGATGACCGCAAAGTATCACGAGAAAGGTCGTCTTGAGTCACATGAACGCTATGATTATCTTCGCCCGACGGTTATTCATTGTGACTCACCTGAGGTAGCGGCGGCAAAGAAAGAGTATATGTTCCCATTTGTAACAGTGGTTCAATGTCCTCAGAAAAAAATGTTGTCCTCCATAGGGTCAACATTAGTGGCAACGGCACTAACTTCAGATGAAAAATTTAAGCAGACACTTTTAGATGCACGAAATGTAGATCGTCTCAATATTGGACCCATCCCGACGATTAAATTGAACTGGCTTCAACCACACGAAGGTAATATCGTTGACTTTTTGTTTAGGCCGCGCGCTTTTCAGGTGGCGTCATAACAAATAGCGTAACGGGCTTGTGGGGGTGTCCCATTGCTCGAAGTAAAAAATGTAAGTAAACATTACCGCACCGCGAACGGGACTCTCCCGATCCTTACGGACATCAGCTTTAAGCTTTCTAAAGGTGAGTCCGCGTCTATTGTTGGACCCTCTGGATGTGGGAAAAGCACTTTGTTGTACATCCTCGGTGCGCTCGAACCTCCGAGTTCTGGTGTTGTTGAATTGGGTGGCCGAAATCCATTTTCGCTTAGTGAAAGTGAAGTAGCTGAATTTCGAAACACGAATGTGGGATTCGTATTTCAGGATCATTTATTGCTTCCCCAGTGCACGGTTCTTGAAAATGTATTAGTACCGACGCTTGTTGGTGAGTCGGATTCAAGCGCGACTGAGCGGGCTGAGCATCTGATCAATCAGGTTGGTCTTCGTGAACGTGCAAATCATCGGCCTGCAGAATTGTCTGGTGGAGAGAGGCAGCGTGTTGCACTTGCGCGTGCCTTAATTAATCAACCGTCTTTGCTTTTGTGTGATGAACCAACTGGTAATCTTGACCGCGCTTCCGCTGATTCCGTCGTGCCTTTACTCTTTGAATTGTCTTATAAGCACGATACAGTTCTTATAATAGTGACCCATAACGTTGATCTGGCTAGGCGTTGTTCAAATCAATATTGTCTGAATAATGAGAAGTTAGAAATTTTTAGTTCAAATTAACGAGTCAATAGATTTGTGTTTTCTTAGTTGGACAATGCGCGCATGACTTTTCGAAGTGTAATTCACCGAAATCTTTTCCACTTCTGGCAGACGAATCTTGCTGTTGTTCTCGGAGTATCTATCGCTGTTTCAGTGCTCTCAGGTGCCTTGCTTGTTGGGAGCTCAGTGCGTGCCAGCTTACGAAACTTGGCGTTAGAGCGACTTGGGACTGTTGACACAGTTATTACGAGTCCTGGGTTTTTTCGAGAAAGTTTTGCTGCGAGGTTAACTGAGTCATTACCTCTTAAAGAATCCTTCGAAGATGTTATTCCAATTATTGCTATCGAAGGTTTTGTGACACATCAATCAAGTGGTCGACGGTCATCGTCTGTACAGATTTATGGAGTCGACGATCGATTTTGGTCGTTTCATGGTCTTTCAGGACTTCTTGAAACTCCCGGGCGTAATCGTGTTTTTGTAAGTAAGGGGCTCGCGCAAGAACTTGGTACGGAGATTGATGATGCATTATTGGTAAGGGTGGAACGACCCTCTGCTGTTCCGATCAGCTCATTACACGGTAGGCGCGAAGATGTCGGGCGGACCTTACGTGTAAGTGTTTCAGAAATTCTTCCGTCAGAACGTTTAGGTGAGTTTTCTTTTCGTCCCCAACAAGGGCTCTCACGAGCTGTCTTTGTGTCGATGGAGCGTCTGCAAAGAGAACTAGACCAGCATGGTAGAGCCAATACAGTCTTGCTACGAGCTATCGGTACTCAGAGCATGGATGAATTAAGTACGGCGAACAGGGTGATTGCTGTCGAAGGGGCGGTTCGAGAGCTCGCTATATTGGAAGACATTGGTCTTCGTGTTGTTGGACTGACTGATCTTGATGCCCTTTCAATTGAAGCAGAAGCGGGTTTGATTCATGAGAACACGGCGTCGGCTGTGTCGACAGTCGCAGGGCGCTTTGGCCTAGTAGAGCAGCCGATTATGACGTATCTTGCCAATCAGCTTCAATTTAAAGAACGAGCTGTTCCGTATTCCCTGGTGACAGCAATAAATCTGAGTGATGTGTCGGCGGAAGATTTAGGAGATCTTCCAGAAAATGTTTCTCCGGTCATCATAAATGACTGGGTTGCTGAAGATCTTGAAGTCCAGCAGGGAGATCGTATTGGAATTGAGTACTACGTTTGGGAAGATGAAGGGCGTTTGACCACCCTAGAAACGACAGTGCAAGTAGCAACGGTGGTTCCGATGGAAGGACTTGCATCTGACCCTCGCTTAGCGCCAGAGTTTCCAGGTATTACCGAAGCTGATGATGTAACGGAATGGGATCCTCCATTTGCGATAGATCTGGGATTGATTCGTCCGAAGGATGAAGCCTATTGGGATGACTATCGCACCACACCAAAGGCATTTATTCCACTTGAAACAGGACAGCAATTGTGGGGGTCTCGTTGGGGCCAGTTAACAAGTATCAGGTTGTCGGTAGATCAACATCAATCTCTTCCTGACCCACAGCAATTTGCTTCACAGTTGCTGACGGAGCTTGATCCATTAACGATGGGATTTGTTGTTTATCCTGCACGCGCGCTCGCTCTTGAAGCTTCTTCTGGAGTAACGGATTTTGGATTATATTTTATTTATTTCAGTTTTTTTCTTGTTGTTTCCGCTCTGCTTCTCGCAAGTTTGTTCTTCCGACTAGGTATAGAACAACGTCTGAAGGAAGTAGGTCTGCTAAAGGCTTCCGGTTTTTCAGAATCTAATATTGGAAAGTTGTTTCGGACAGAAGCGTTAGTACTGTCGTTTATGGGCAGTCTTCTGGGTATTGGCGGTGCCGTTCTGTACGGAAAAATGGTCATGTTTGGTCTGAGTACATGGTGGGTCGATGCTGTTGGAACGACCCGTCTCGTGTTGCATCTTTCCCAGTTTGAATTAGGAATCGGAGCAGTCGGAGGCGTCTTGGCCGCTCTTGGAACAATTGTGTGGACACTAAGGTCAATTAGTCCTGCAAGTCCTAGGAGTTTGCTGTCGGGAAGTCTGGCCGACGTTAGTCTGGCATCCGAGCAAAACGATGTAGTTCCCTCCCGGTGGTCCCCTTCGTCTCGTACTCTTTCCCTTGCATTGTTTCTTCTGGGACTTATTTTTATCTTTTTAGCTTCTGTTGATTTGTTAGATCAGACGGTTGGCTTTTTTTCAGGGGGACTTTGTTTGCTGTGTGCGATGTTGACTTTCTCGTGGATGTGGCTGACTCGGCATCCACAGCGTCATACGAATGGACCATGGTCTGTTTCACAATTGGGATTTCGTAATATGGCCTATCGTCCAGGTCGAAGCGTGTTGTGTATAGCGCTCATTGCATCGGCGGCATTTATTATTGTAGCCGTAGATGCCTTTCGGCGGGACACTGCAGGTAGTGTGTTAGATCGGCAATCTGGAACTGGGGGATATACGCTGTTGGCTGACACGTTACTTCCCATCGCTCACGATTTTTCGGTAGCCGACGGCCGCGAGGCCCTAAATATTGCTGACTTATACGAAACATCAGGTCAACTGGAAGAGGTGACACTTAGTCGTTTTAAGTTGCGTCCTGGTGAGGATGCTAGCTGCCTTAATCTTTACCAAGCGAAGGATCCACGTATTTTGGCACCGACTGAATCTTTTATGCACGAAGGAAGATTTGTATTCGGTAAGACAATTGAAAAAATAGAGAACCCTTGGTTGCTATTGAATCTAAACTTTGAAGACGGTGCCATTCCGGCAATAGCAGACAAAACCTCTTTAGCTTATGCATTACATCTTAGTGTGGGAGATGATTTTATTATTAATAGAGATACTGACAATCCTCTTCGTTTGCGCATTGTTGCTGAGCTGGCCGACAGTATTTTTCAGCGTGAATTAATGATTTCAGTAAATAATTTTGACAAAGTTTTTCCTGATTACGATGGGTATCGTTTCTTCTTAATTGATGCGGCACCTGACCAAATGGCTGAAGTTTCGTCTGCGTTTGAAGATCGGTTGGTTGATTATGGTTTTGATGTTATGTCTACAGCAGAACAGCTTGCGGCGTTTCATCGAGTTGAAAACACCTACCTTTCTACCTTTCAAACACTAGGCGCTTTGGGTCTGATTCTGGGGACATTTGGTCTCGGGACGGTTTTACTGAGAAATGTATTAGAAAGAAGACGGGAATTAGGATTGCTTCGAGCAATTGGGTTTAACGGTGGTTATTTGGCGTTACTAGTGCTATCAGAAAATGCATTTCTTTTGTTCGCGGGTGTATTTGCAGGGACTTTATCTGCCGTAGTGGCTATCGCGCCAGTGTTAATTGAACGTGGTGGAGGCTTGCCACTAGTATCGTTGGCGATTTTACTGTTGGTTGTGGTCGTTAGTGGGTTAATGGCATCTGTGGCGGCAACGATAACGGCCCTGCGGTCTCCTCTACTTCCAGCCTTGCGATCTGAGTAGGTCTTTACTTGTGTAGCATCGATCGGGTACGAGACACAAGTAGTCTGATATGAAACCACCAATTGCCAGAAAACGTCCTCATAGACTCGAGAAACACGAGGATGTGCGAGTTGATAATTATTACTGGATGAGGGATAGGAATAATCCAGAGGTACTAGCGTACCTTAAGGCCGAAAATGATTATCTGAATGATCAGTTTGGACATACTGATGCCATCCAACTGGAATTGTTTGAAGAAATTAAAAGTCGTATTAAACAGACAGACGTATCAGTTCCATATCGTGAGGGAGATTACTTCTATTACTGGCGATATTTGGATGGTTTAGATTATCGAATATATTGTCGTAAGGCTGTCGGTTCTGATTCAGAGCAAATCATTCTCAATGTAAATGAAATTTCACAAAAACATGACTATTGTGATGTTTTATGTTTAGGGCTTAGTGCCGACGAACATATTCTAGCTTATGCAGTTGATACGGTAGGCCGACGCCAATACTCGCTCAATTTCCGTGATCTCATTACTAATACAACACTTGTTGATGTTGTGCGTGATTTCACAGGTAATGCTGTTTGGGCTAATGATAATAGGACGATTTTTTATGGACGACAGCATCCAGAGACGCTTCGATCTTTTCAGATCTGGCGCCACACACTCGGGGAAGATATTAGTTGTGACGAATTGGTATACGAAGAGAAAGATAATACGTTCAATTGTTCCGTCGGAAAAAGTCGTTCTAAAAAGTACATACTCATCGGTAGCTATCATACGTCAACCACCGAGTATCGTTATCTAGAAGCCAAGAGCCCAAAGGACGCGTTGTCGATATTTCGGCCTCGGCAACGGGGACATGAATATCACATCGATCATTTTCGGAATCGGTTCTACATGCGTACCAATTTAAACGCAAAAAATTTTAGGCTTCTTGAATTGGATGGACCAGATCAGGACATGAATGGGGGACGTGAACTGGTTTCTCATCGTGACGCTGTACTGTTTGAGGAATATGAGCTGTTTCGTGATTATTTCGTTATTCAGGAGCGGGTTAATGGTCTCGTTTCGTTGCGTATAAGACCGTGGAGTGGCGATGCTGATTATGAAATGGAGTTTCCTGATGCAGCTTACGATGTCTTTATTGACGATTGTAACAAAGTGGCAGACACAGATGTGGTTCGATTTGGTTACAGTTCTTTAAGTCATCCTGAATCGATTTACGATTACGACATGAGGACCCGGCGTCGAACGCTGTTGAAATGTGACGAAGTTCTCGGAGGATTTGATAAGGACAACTACTGCACAAAACGAATTTATGCTACTGCTGATGATGGGACTCGGGTTCCGATTTCTTTGGTTTCACGGAAAAACACTCCTCACAATGGAACGAGTCCTTTACTACTTTATGGGTATGGATCCTATGGGATCTCTATGGATGCTAGTTTTTCCGCGGCTAGGTTGAGTCTGATCGATCGTGGATTTATTTTTGCCATTGCCCATGTTCGTGGTGGCGAAGAACTCGGGCGTCAGTGGTACGATGATGGCAAGTTGTTAAACAAAAAAAATACGTTTACGGACTTTATCGCTTGCGCAGAATATCTGATTGCTGAACGTTATACAGTTTCCGATAAGCTTTTTGCGATGGGCGGAAGTGCAGGCGGTCTTTTAATGGGAGCAGTTCTAAACATGCGCCCAGATCTTTTTCATGGCGTGCTAGCACAGGTTCCATTTGTTGATGTCGTAACGACGATGATGGATCAGTCTATTCCATTAACTACGGGAGAATATGATGAGTGGGGTAACCCTGAAAAAGAGCAATACTATGGATATATCAAATCCTACTCTCCATACGACAACGTATCGGCAAAAGAATATCCAAATATTCTCGTAATGACGGGTTTACATGACTCTCAAGTACAGTACTGGGAGCCTGCCAAGTGGGTGGCTAAGTTGCGTGCATGTAAAACGGATAGAAATCTTTTGCTATTTAGAACAAATATGGATGCAGGTCATAGTGGGGCGTCTGGTAGGTACCAGCGGTATCGAGAGACAGCCCTACAGTACGCGTTTCTTTTGGATTTGACTGGTGCACTGGGTAAGCAAAAAAAGAAAACGCCCATTTCTGAACGATGACTTGCCAATGGCAGACAGGTAAGTCGTCTTTGCGATTAATGTGGTCTATTTGACATGAGTAGCCATACTCCGGCTGCGGCCATAACAATACCGGCAAAAAATAATGGTGAAGGACTTTCACGGGGCGGATTATAAAGCATCGCTACGAAGACACTTACCACTGGTGCTCCAGCAAAGACTAGCGGTGGTACTACAGAAGGTTTTCCACCATTAACTAATGCGAGAACAATACCCAATGCCCCAACGGCTCCAAGGACGCCAGCAATAATGGTGTACATCACGCCATTTGAGGTGTATATGCTCCAACTTCCTGCTCTTGCGATCATCGTACCTGGTACCGCAATTGCGACTAATAGGTAAGCTACACCCACCATAAGAAATGCGTGTACACCGCTACCTCCCAAGGCTGACGTTCCACGATGTAATGTTGGTATATAGGTACCCCAACTCAAAACAGTAAGTAATACAAATGGTATCCATGCATTCATGTGTAATTATCCTCTGGTTATTTGATTTTGGTACTGCTGTAAATGGCAGCCATTCTAGTGTTCTGTGCTTAGCGAATCAATCTTGGTTCCTATCCTAGTAAGGAGTATGTTACTGTCCTTTGTTGCCATGACGCGCGCTATTCTTATTTTATTTGTTTTCTGTCTTTACGTTCTTCACCAGGATATTTGGTATTGGAATGTTGCGCGGCCTTTAATCTTTGGATTCCTTCCGATTGGACTTTTTTACCATGCCGCATATTCTGTTGCCGTTAGTGTTTTAATGCTATTACTAATCAAATATGCTTGGCCTTCCCACATCGAGCATGAGGCGGAATTAAAAGAGTCCGTGCCGGAACAGTTCGTTAAAGAGAGATATAAAACTTGATACCAGCAGTTGTCGTTTTTGCTTACCTCGGTGTGATTCTCTATATCGGCATCTTTGCATTTCGACGCCATGCTCAGACAGATGCAGAAGGTTATTTCTTGGCCGGCCGTTCGCTGGGTCCTGCTGTCTTTATTTTATCGTTATTTGGTACCAATATGACGGCCTTCACAATATTGGGCTCGGCAGGGCATGCCTTTTCAAACGGGATTGTGACTTACGGTCTGATGGCCTCATCCTCGGCTTTAATCATTCCCCTTTCACTATTTTTGATAGGCACACGAATGTGGGCTTTGGGAAAACGACACGGCTTCATTACACCTGTGCAAATGTTTCGGGACCGATGGGAATGCGCACATATTGGGACTGCTATTTTTTTACTCCAGGCGGTTCTGCTCATTCCTTACATCATCATAGCGGTAATGGGAGGCGGAACGACTTTAAGCGCAGTGAGCGGTGGAGTTGTTCCTTATTGGCTTGGTGGCGGAATTGTTGCTGTTGTTGTCATGAGTTATGTTTTTTTTGGAGGCATGAGAGGAACCGCTTGGGTGAATACTTTCCAAACAGTTTTGTTTCTCATCTTTGGAGCCGTTGCACTTGCATTTGTTGGATCAAGTATTGGGGGATACCCTGAAGCGATGGAATCATTATTGGGAATGGAAGCGATGGCCCCCTTACTTACGAGGGAAGCGGTTTCCCCAAGATTCTTTTTTAGCTATACCTTCATACCACTATCGACAATCGTTTTTCCTCATATCATCATTTTTTGTCTCACCGCACGAAAAATGAATCAATTTAAAAAAACGGTTGTGTTTTATCCAATATGTATTCTTGCAATTTGGTTGCCCTGCGTGTTTCTCGGTGTTATGGCAAATGCCATGCACGATGTTCCTGCGATTGCGGCAAAACTTGATGCTCGAGCACTTCTTGCATCGGCGGATGCGATGTTGACTAGTGACCAGGTTGCACAGCTTGGTCAGGTTGCTAATGGGGATGATGTCATTATTTTGATGCTTGAACACTATGCACCAATATGGCTGGCTGGTGTCCTCGGAGCCGGTATTATGGCAGCTGTTATGGCAAGTGACTCACAAATTCTTGCCCTCTCTACGATGTTTACAGAAGATGTGTTCGCTTTTTATGGCGGCAAGAGAAGGTTTGGTGCTCGTGCGCAAGTTCAAACAGGGAGACTTTTTGTAGTAATTATTGCGGCGATTGCTTACTTGATTGCTCTTCGTGCTCCACCAGGTATATTTGGATTGGCTGTCCAGTACGCATTTTCAGGTTATTCGTCACTGTTTCCGTTATTGATAGCCGCGTTGTTTTGGCGTCGAAGCACAAAGTGGGGTGCACTAGCGGTAACGCTATGGACGGCCGTTTCTGTTATGGCAGTTGCAATATTTCAGGCCACTGTTTCGGCTCCAGCACCAGGGATGAGCATCACTTTTTTCAGTGTGGGATCTCTTGACATTATTACTCGCACTCCCGGAGGAACGGCGGTGTTAGGTTTTATGCCCGTCGTGCCGATGACTCTTGTTTCGGCAGGACTTATGGTTATAGTTTCCCTTTTGACTCCCCGCCCGAGTCAATCTACTGTCGCCAGATATTTTACCGATGCGTAATTTAGTGCAGCCGCCCAGTGGTGATTCCGAGTAAGACGGGCACCGTCTTGATGGCAGGTCGCGCTAGCCAGAAATGTGCGATTGGTTAAATCCCGAGAGTCCTGCGTACTGAGCGGTGTTACCAAGGTCTGCTTCTATTCGAAGTAGTCTGTTAAATTTACTAATTCGTTCGCCACGGCATCCGGAACCAGTCTTGATGTGTCCGCATCCTGTTGCTACAGCAAGGTCAGCGATAAAAGTATCTTCGGTCTCGCCGGAACGGTGAGACACGTACGCTCCGTACCCATGTTTCTGGGCTAATGCGACAGTTGATAAGGTTTCTGAAACAGTCCCTATTTGATTTAGTTTCACAAGAATTGAGTTTCCGATCTTTCGGTCGATGGCATCCTGCAGAATTTTTGGGTTGGTACAAAAAATATCATCTCCGACCAGTTCAATTCGACTACCGAGTTCTTCCGTGAGATCAGCCCAGCCGTCCCAATCGTTTTCAGCTAAAGGATCCTCAATCAATATAATCGGATATGTATCCACCCAAGATTTCCATAGGTCAATCATTTCAGCTGTAGTCTTCGTGGCATGGTCGGATTTGAAATATACGTAATGAGAGTCGTGCCACATTTCACTAGTCGCTGGATCTAAACAGAGTGCGAAGTCTTTTTCTGGTCGATAGCCGGCTTTTTCAATAGCTTGTAAAATGAAGTCAATTGCGTCTTTATTTTTACCAAGGTCAGGTGCGAATCCCCCCTCATCACCAACGCCAGTTGTTTTTCCTTTTTCCTTGAGTAGTTCCTTGAGAGCATGAAACGTTTCTACTGCCATACGGATTGCTTCAGAAAAGGAAGGAGCATTGTGTGGAGCAATCTGAAACTCCTGAAAATCGATGGTATTGTCCGCATGTTGTCCACCATTTATCACGTTTAGGCACGGGACCGGAAGGATATTGGTGCGGTCTCCTCCTAAATACCGATACAAGGGGACATTATTAACTAAAGCACCTGCTCGTGCTGCTGCCATAGAGACCCCTAAGATTGCGTTTGCACCTAATCGAGATTTATTTGGCGTACCATCTAACTCAATCAAAAGCTTGTCCAAACCCTCTTGATCTGTAACATCAAAATTTACTAGGGCATCATTGATTTCTGTTTTGATATTGTGGACGGCTTGTTGAACTCCTTTTCCACGGTAACGAGTATTGTCACCATCTCGTAATTCTGTAGCTTCTCGTTCTCCTGTTGACGCACCTGATGGCACTAATGCCGTTGTGGTGATTCCATTGTCAAGTTGAATATCTGCGGATACTGTCGGATTACCTCGAGAATCCAGCATTTCCAAAGCGTTAACTGATTGAATCTTCATGAAGTTATGAGCCTTTTCGAAAGAATAAAGTTAGGTTTTGGTTTTTAGATTTAGTTGATCGATGTCTTCTCTTGCTTACGTGATTGATTTGTCTGTTAAAGAGATGCTGCTTGTGATGACAATAAGCATGAATTGATGGGCCAAGTGCGGGTTTGAATACTTGCATTTAAAAACGATTTTATTTCTTATTGAGCACCCAGACGACACCAAAAACACCAACACCGAAAATATCAAAAAGTGGTAGTGGTAAGTCACCGAGCATAACGCTGGGGCCGGGAACCAGAAGTAATCCAGCTGCGACAAAAACAGTCATTCTTAGCCAAAGATAAAGTGGGTTCCTGAGTTGTCCCGCAATTCCTGCTGCAAAGCAGGTAACCCCTAGTGTGGCGATTGTAATTGGCATTAGCAGGTTTAGGAAGCTAGCCGGTTCCCCGGAACTTGAAAGCAGAAGGAGTTCAGGGCGGTAGACGAACATATAAGGCAAGGTAAATCCAACGAGAGCGAATCTGAATGATGCAAACGCTGTTGGCATGATACTTGTGTTTGCAATGGATGAGGCTGCGTAGGCGGCAAGTGCTACGGGTGGAGTCACCATAGACATCATGCCGAAATAGAAAATAAACAGATGCGCAGCAAGAGGAATGACTCCGAGATTTCCAAGCACTGGACCAATCAGTGTCGCCATCAGGAGGTAGCAGACTGCCGACGGAAGGCCCATGCCCAAAATAATTGACGAAATCATAATTAATAGCAGTGCGAGAAACAGGCTTTGTTCTGCGAGGGGAATAATCGTTGCTGGGAGACGCGTGCCGATCCCTGTAAGGGTAACAATTCCGATAATAATACCAACGCAGGCAGCTGCAGACACAAGAGGTATGACATCACGGGATGCTTTGATAAGTCCCCGTATCGTCTTGCCTATTTCCAGTCTAGTCGTTGGATGAAAACTGCTAACTATGACAATAGTAGCTAATGATAAGGTGACAGCGCGAAAGGCCGTATAACCCATTACAAGAAATAACATGAGACTTCCCAGGGCCGCTACAAAAACTATGCCTTCAAAGCGGTTATTTTGGGTTGTGGGGTCGTCGGAGTGTTCCGAAATATCAATTTCCTGTGTCGTGCTGGCAACACGACGTGCGTGGAAGTGCACGATCAGTAAGAGTGACAGATAGTACAAAATTGCTGGAATTAGTGCTGCTCTGATAATTTCAAGATAGGTAACGGCCGGTTCAATGATTTCTAGCATCATGTAGGCTCCAGCCCCCATGACAGGTGGCATTAGAGCACCCCCTGAACTTGCCGCTGCTTGAATTCCAGCTGCCGTCACCGGTTTAAAACCTGCGCTTCTCATCATTGGAATGGTGAAAGTTCCTGTAGTGGCTGTGTTCGCAACCGCACTACCCGAAAGTGATCCCATAAGCCCGCTGCTGAGGACTGCCACCTTTGCGGGACCACCGGGGCTTTTTCCGAACATCCTTTGCGCGAAATTAATAATGAATCGCGTGGCACCGGTTGCTTCAAGAAAGGCGCCAAAAATTACAAATAAAAAAACATACGTGAACATTACGTTCAGCGCCACACCAAAGATTCCTTGGCTATGGAGAAAGGTTTGTCCAATAATTCTAGAAATCGAATAACCACGGTGAGGAAATAACCAGTCTGGAAAAAGTGAGCCAAAATAGGCGTAAAGTAAAAAGATAAGAGATAAACTAGGAAGAGCCCACCCTAACGTTCTTCGAGCTGCTTCAATAACGACTACGAGACCAGCAAATCCAATTAATATATCTATAGATGTTTCAAAACCGGCGCGATTTCCAAGTGACTGTCCGTCAATCCAGAACTGTTCGAACAATGGATCTGTTTGAATAACGATATATCCGCAACAGATGATCGCAAGAAGTGCCAGGACACCGTCGAGCATAGACCAGAGGCGGCGGCCTTTTACTTTTGGATGTATCGGGATGTGCCAAAAGCACAGAGACAGTCCCAATAGTGTGAATATTGCTAGACGACTTTGCGGCGCGAGAAGCGGATAATTTACCTCGATCAGTGTAAAAATACAGAGCGAAATCCCTGCGATGCTCGGGATAGTTTTTCCGAACCAAGCCTGTCTAGTTAAAGTTTCGTCTGTCACTAGGGCCAAATTCCTATTTCACGGTAGAAGCGGATAGCACCAGGATGGAACTCAGTGCCTGTATCACGGATGACGTTGTTTGGATTAATAGCCCGTCCTGCGGCGTGCTTCTCGACGACTCTCTCACGATTTTCGTAGAGGATTCTTGTTACTTGATAGACAAGTTCTTCGTCAGCGTTTTCTGCCGCAATAAAGTGCATTGAACCGACGTCAAGACCTTCAAAGGCTTCGCTTTGGCCACGATAAGTCTCCGCCGGAATTGTGGCGTTCCTAAAAAACACAAACTCATTAGTTAATTGTTCTTTTTCACTTTCACCATACGGAAGAAAGGAAATTTCCATGGAAGCTGCTGCTTGGGTGATAGATGCGGTCGGCACGGCGCCGCCCAAAAATGCGGCGTCTGCAGAACCATCAGTGATCATGTCGACAGCCCCCTGTTGAGTCGCATTCAAAGGGCTGAAGTCGTCGTAGGTGAGGCCATGTGCATTTAATAATGGTCCTACAAAGTATTCAAAACCTGCGCCCGCCGGTCCGACCGTCACTCTCTTGTCTCTTAACTCGGTTAGAGTCTGAACCCCACTGTCCGCAGGGGTTACGAATAGCGCGACGTTTGGTGCAAGGGTCATAATTGTCCTTACTGGAAAGGGGCGGTCCCAGCCTGATTCACCACGGACAGCAAAATAGGTTATTGCGGCATTTGACAGCGCAAAGTCGAGTTCACCGCTAATTAGCCGTCGAATATTTTCCTGCGAACCACTGGTCGCTTCTGCGGTTACGCTAAAGCCATATTCGCCACCAAATTCATTTATAACTTCTGACAAAGCGCTGCCGACTACGAAGAAGGCCCCCCCGGGAGGAGCGGTGCCTGTACTGAGAAAAACACGAGAAGGACGAGATTCACCGGACTCGTCTACATTGCCACCACAGGACACATGAAGAGAAACCACGAGAGCAAGGAGCCCGGTTGTTGTAATAATACGTTTAGAGCGGTTCATGATTTTTATGATTCTCCATTTTGTTTTCACTAATCATATGTGCCATGGCTTGGAAATTCTTGCATATTGATGAGTCAAGTTTTCATGGTGCGTCTATGGTACTACGACAAAACGCCTAGCTTTCATTTCATAACGGGGCAAAGCGCCTGCAGGCACGATCGTAACAGGAACTTTTAACCCAAGAGAATTTTGAAAATCAACTTTTGTCCGTTGCATGACACTTTCTGTATTTTCTGTTGTTTCATCCAATTCAATCTCGACGCTCAACACCCGAAGAGTTCCCCGTGTATTTACAGTCGCTCGATATTCGACGATTTCGTCAACTGCGCGAAGCACCGATTCAACTGCAGCTGGATAAATATTAACCCCATTGACGTAAACCATGTCGTCAATTCTGGAACGTATTCCACCTTTGAGTAATGTCAACGTGCGGCCACAAGGACAGTTGTCCGCACTTGCAATTACAAGGTCTCCTGACCGATATCGAATCAATGGGCTTGCCTTCCGGCCAAGATTGGTAATGACAAGTTCTCCTTGGGTGCCTGTCGAAACAGGTTTAAGAGTCTTTGGGTCTAAAATTTCACAGATAAACTCGCATTCGTTGAGATGAAGATTTCCAGGATTTTCCCAGCATTCAAAACTAATGGGACCCACTTCCGTCATGCCATGATGATCGATAACGCGAGCATTCCAGCCTTCTTCGATTCTGGTACGAGTAGACGTGATGCTTCCGCCAGGTTCACCGGCTACGATAAGTGACTGTACGGATTTGGTTACGTCAAAATGTTTGATATCACGATCTTCGCGGGCTACTTCAAGAAGGCGAAGTGCGTAGGTTGGTGTGCAGCAAATAACAGTCGGCCTAATATTCTTGATCAGTGTAAGCCGGGTCTGACTTGTCATACCCCCAGCAGGTATACAGTGAGCCCCAATCTGTATTCCCGCTTCAAAAGCGGTCCAAAAGCCAAGAAATGGTCCAAAGGAAAAAGGAAAAAATATCCGATCTTCAGACTTAACCCTAGCTGCGCGGTACACAGCTTTCCAGCAATCAAGCATCCACTGCCAGCCTTCAGAAGTATCCAGCCACTTTAGTGGGCGTCCGGTTGTTGAAGATGTTTGACTATATCGAGTGAATTGTTCAAGTGGTTCACTGAGTGCGGTTCCCCAAGGGGGAGTAGATTCTTGATCGAGAATGAGTTCGTCTTTAGTCGTTAAAGGTAAGGTCGCAAGCCTTTGAAATAAATTTAATTCAGTTGAGTCTATTTTCACTTGTGAGAATTTGTTCGAATAAAAGACGTTGTTGTCTTTAACAAATTTGAGTAATTCGTTTAGTCGTTTAGTTTGATGTCTAACAAGAGTTTCGCGAGTGCTTTTCTCTATTGCGGGAATGTTTGTGGCATCTGCCATAATCTTATTGGTCAGTGTTCGGAGTTTCGGCTACTTCAAAATGCTCAGCAATTTCCTTTGGAATATTAACAGCTTTCATTGGTTTTCCGGGCTGTTTCGTAACGCAAGCGACCGTTAATTTTCCACTGGCAATTGGCAGTTCATTTTTTATTATACGAACCTGATAGTTAATAATCTTTTTGGAAATATCTGTAATGGAGAGATTTACCTCAAATTCGTCCTCAAATTTCAGTGGGTTATGAAAGTCAAATGATGCCGCTACTCTTGGGAATCCTATTGCTGCGTCCGCGGGAGCTATGCTCAATCCAGCTGAACGCCAAAGTGCGTGCTCCGCTTCTTCCATATACCGAAAAAACCAACTGAAATGAACAAGCCCAGCCGTGTCGGTCTCATAGAATTGAACTCGTCGCAGCATGCGATATTTACTTACGACAGGATGATGGCGAAGCTGTGACATCAGAAATCGTTTAAAGGCTCTCAAAAAAAGTGCTAGCCTACCGGTTGTTTATGTTTTTCGGCATTTTGTTTAGAAAAATCGCCGAGAGCGTCAAATAATTCTCCGAGATCAGAAAAGACGTTTCCTACAAGGGCATCAACAAGTTTGGAATGTAAATGTGGGTAAGTCTGGACGAAATCACGAAAATTAAAGGTTTGATCGTAAAATGACAAAACAAGTTGGCGAAACTGGTCGAGAGCGGATGTCATTTCTTGGCGATAGCTCGAAAAAGTCGATGCTGTGATAGTGCCATCGTTGAGACCTTTATGTACGGCATCGGCAGCCATTTCGCCGCTCTTGAGTGCTAAAAAGACGCCAGTTGAGAATACAGGATCAAGAAATGAGAATGCGTCGCCCGCTAGGCAGAAACCGTTGCCCCCAACTTCTGCTGCACGATAACTGAACTCACCGGTTACTCGCATTGGACCAAGATACTTTCCACCTTCAAGGTGGTTTTTAATCCAAGCGCAGGCGTTTGCTTCACGGCAAAAAATTTCTTCAGGATCACGTGTTTCTCGATAAAGGTACTGTGGTTCTGCGACAACTCCTATACTAACCCTGTCCTGTGAGAGCGGTATATACCAGAACCAACCTTTTTCTGGAATATAAGCTACTGTAGTAGCACCTTCATCTAATCCCGGGTCTCTTTTTGCTCCTTGAAAGTAGGTAAAAATAGCAATTTTTTTTAGTTCCGGATCGCGCTTCTTCAATCCTAGTTTCGACGCGAACAAGGTGTCGCGTCCTGAGGCATCGATGATGGCATCGGCAAAAAAATCTTGTGTGCCGCCGTCCTTAAGGTCGGCTTTGACTCCTACTACCCGATCACCGTCTGTAATTAAGTCTCTAACGGAGACGCCTTGGGAAACATTGGCACCCTTAGCAGCAGCATTCTCAAGCAACATGTGATCGAATGCGCTTCTGTCTACTTGCCAGGTTGTTGCGCACTTATGTTTGATTGTTTCAAAAAAATAGAAAGGTTGTGAAACTTGACCATTCGTAGAAACAAATTGTACGGAGTGCTTTTTAGGGCAGGCATTTTTGTTAAACCAGTCAAGAACGCCAAGTCGTTCAAATGTAAACCACGTATAAGGCATTAAAGATTCACCGACGTGGTACCGTGGGAAAGTCTCACGTTCCAGCAAAAGAACCTTTCGTCCGTGCTGCGTTAAGACTGTCGCAGCAGTTGAACCTGCAGGTCCGCCACCAATAACTATTGCTTCATATGATTTTCGATTCATCACTACCTAAGCACCATTGGCAGCACTTCAACGATGTCACCGATTTTGGTATTGTTGCGAACAATTTCTGTCCGACGACCATAAAGGGTATTTGTTTTTCGCATCCAAAAGACTCCCATCATTTCTTGATTTGGTGTGATTGCAAGGAAAGCTTTTGGGCGACTTACGTAGTCAAAACGTCCATCTCGTAAAATATGACCCAGAGGAATCTGATTTCCGAGAATTTGTTCCTTCAAGTGTTTGTTAAAGGCATCAAGGCGGATTCTAATTGCTCCCATTTCTACTGGTTGACCGGACTCTTTTTGTACTAACAACACACGTCGAAAATATGACTTGCCTGTCCAAAACGTTGACAATGGTCGAAGTACGATATGTCCTCCATAGTGTTTCTCAAGAGTTAACGTCATGTCGTTGTCGTGAACTAGCAACGAGCGGTACGGAAGCGGAATCTTGTTTGGTGAGACGACTTTAACCTTTGGCATCGACACTCCTGCACGGCTATAGACCAGGTCAAGGGGGTACAACACGCTTGCCGATTTAGTCCCTTTGGAAATTCGGTCGTTTGGAATGTTTTTTTTCTTGGAGTTCGATTTACCAAGAGTCGTCCGGGAGTTGGCCATTTTAGGTATACCGAATATTTCCGTGTTCTGGAAGAAAGAATCGTGGTAGGAGCCCGTCGACTCTGAGCAAGCCCTCCCGTGACAAAGTTACAACATCAGTGTCTTCGCGTGTTAAGTATCCGTCATCTTTTAATGATGACCAAACTGGTTTAAATCGAGTGTTTATGTCCACACCATATTTAGATTGAAAGTATTCGGGCCTAATCGTGCCAAGTTTCAGTTGCAGCACTAATTCTCGGATGAATCGTTCTTCGGAGGTAGGGCGGTAAGCTCGGTTAAGGGGAAGCTGAGACGATTGAACTGCTTCAGAATAAGTTTTCCATGAGTCAAGATTCTGTACGTGTACTCCGTTGATATGACCGAAAGATGCTACACCTAAGCCGATCAAATCAGCGCCCTGCCAGAGTCTATCTCTATATATAAATTTTGTTTTTTCAGGATTCTTAACTGCTGTATAGGCACTGCCTACGGTATAACCTGCACGTTCAAGAGTGTCGAATGCTTCAGCGACCCACTGCCGTTTGGTAGACCAAGGTGCAACAGTGTCAGAAAACTCTCCGGCCCCCTTTAAGATGTCACCACTGATAGTTGTATTAAAAGGAAGTTCCATTTGATAAATCGTGATGCTATCCGGAGATAATTCTATGGTTTTCTCGATGCATGATTTCCAGTTAGAGTGTGATTCACCTAGCATGCCAGCGATTAGGTCGATGTTTATCTGTGGGAACTCTATGGATTGTGCATAATTGTATGCACGAAAAACTTCGTTAGAACGATGTGCTCGTCCATTCGCTTCAAGAATTACGTCGTTAAAGTTTTCGATTCCCAGACTTAATCGGGTCACACCAAGTTCTCGAATAGCAGCCAGTTTTGGCTCTGTGAGAGTTCCTGGTTCGCATTCAAATGTAATTTCCTGTGCGTTATCCCATGGTGTAACAACTTGAAGAGCAGTTGTCAGGCTCTTTAATTGGCGGACAGACAAGAAGGAAGGTGTGCCTCCACCAAAATATATAAAGTCAATGGGCCGTCCCTTAATGTTTGGTTGCTGGGCGTACAGCTCCCACTCACGTGCAAGCAAATCGATATAACCTTGCACTTCGCTAGCATTTTTTTCAGTGTAAACGCGAAAATAACAGAAGTGGCAACGTTTTCGACAGAACGGGATGTGTAAGTACATTCCTAGCGGGACGTCACTAGGTTCACTTTTTAAAGCCGATTCCGCCGCAGATGTTACGGCATCCTGTGACCAAACGGAGAACGGTGGATAGTTCGCGACAAAATAGCTTCCTATCTCGGTGTCTTCTCTATCCATTAAACGTTCATTGTTGCTCATAGATTCAACTATACACGGCTTCAGCACAAACGCCACATCATGTTAGCCAAAGCAGTACAACACTCCATCTTGTGATCCGATAACAATTTTACCGTCAGCAATAGCTGGTGAAGCATTTAATGGAGCTCCAGTGTCAAACTCCCACAATTTTTCGCCAGTTTCCAAGTCTAGAACATAAAGCCTGCCATCTCCTGATCCAATATAAACACGATTGCCTGCAGCCGCTGGTGAGGAATCAACCCGTGCTCTTGTCATGTATGTCCAGAGAGAAGCGCCGGTGGTTTCGTCTATGGCATGTACCATGCGATCACGGCCTCCGATTACAATCTTTCCCCCGGCACTTAAGGCAGATGAATAAAAAGGAAAGTGACGCTTTGGATGTTCGTAGCGCCAAAGCATCTCTTGGGACGAAAGATCAATTCCGATGACTTCATTGTTGAATGTGCCAAAATAGGCCCGGTCGCCACTTGTTGTAGGAGACGCTGCTGTGTATGCGCCTGCAGGAACGCTGAAAACCTCTTTTCCGTCCGATACACGAACACCACGAAACATTTCATCACATCCACCAAAATAGGCAATTCCATCAACAACAGCAGGAGTGGCGTGAACGTAATTGAGAGTTTCGTGTTTCCAAAGAAGCTCGCCTGTTACAGTTGACAACCCGTAAAGGTGTCCATCGTAGGAACCGATTAGAACTGTATTTTCAATAACAACAGCTGACGACTTTATTTCGCCTTGTGTTTCAAACGTCCAAGCGGCTTCTCCAGTCGCTACTTCGACTGCATGAAGTACTCCTGCCAAATCGCCAATATAGACTAAACCATTACTGACAGCAGCCGAAGACTCTCCGATACCCATTTCTGAACTTGCCACGTACGTCCATTTCACTTCGCCTGTTGCAAGATCGACGGCCAGTAATTCGCCACTGTAGGTGCCGACAAATACGGTCCCATCGGCGATCGCGGCAGAAGAATCGATGGATTCACCGGCATCTAGAGTCCAAAGTAGATTTAATTCGTCGGGAATTATACTTTTTGATACACCGCTAAGTTCTGGATTGGCACGAAACTGCGACCAGCCGTCACCAGATGATGTGGATTGCTGGGAAAAACTGTTGTTGGTTAGTCCAATCATCAGGAATAACAGAAACGCCACGGTGTTTAATATGCGCATCGGTAAATCTCCATTGCCTCGGGACCTTCAAATGGAATCGGATTGAATGAAGCCGTCCATTGCCGTCCAGCTTGTTCGGCCAGAGTTGCCAAATCCTGATCTTGAACGCCTGTATCTCTCAGTTTTGTCGGGAAATTGCAAGCCTTACCAATTTGTTCTAAACGACTAGCTAGCACCTCTCCACTTGTATGGTCGTCGTCAACCATAGTTGATTCCATTAATTCACTATACAGAATCTGGTTATTAGAAGCATTCCATCGCACGATATGAGGTAGTAATATAGAAAGGGCTACGCCGTGCGTAAGGTCGTAATGAGCTGTAAGTGGGTTAGCGCAGGCATGTGCCGCACCAAGCATAGACAGTTCAATTGCCAAGCCTGCATAAAAGGCTCCCAAATGCATCGCACCGCGAGCTTCAAGATTATTAGGAGTTTTCAAGACATGTTCAATATTTTCGTTTAATAAGCGGTAGGCTTTGTGTGAAAACATCACGGAAATATCTGATCGACGGGTTGTTACCGCGGTTTCAATTGCATGCGCTATGGCGTCGAATCCAGCGGCGGCCGTTGTTGAGATCGGTTGAGATAACGTAAGCTCTGGATCAAGGATAGCCAATCGGAATGCTGCTTTCGGATCCCCGCACGCCATTTTAAGGCGGGTATTAGCATCGGCAATTACTGCGTAGCTTTGGGCCTCCGATCCCGTTCCCGCGGTAGTCGGTACAGCGATCATAGGAAGCATGGGTTTTGAGGCTTTACCGTAACCTTGATAATCCGAGATTGTTCCTCCGTTAGTTAACAAAAAATTAATTCCCTTCGCGCAATCTAGGGAACTTCCGCCGCCTAATCCAATAATGGAATCGATATCTTTTGTCTCAGAAAATGTACGACCAGATTCGACCATGGTTGTAGTTGGATTGATGTCGAAATTATGAAATGGCACGGGTTTGAGGCCTGAGTCGCTGAGTAAACGCATAATTCTGTCGACATGACCTGCTTCTCTTAATCCAGGGTCGGCCACTAGGAGTGGTTTCTCAATGTGTAGCTCTTTACAGAACTGGCCGAGCCGTTCGATAGTGCCGGAACCGTAAATCAGCCGAGTGCGTGGATAAAAATCGAATGAGTCTGCCATGAGCTAAAAAGGGGATAATGTTATCAGCGAAGTTAGTTAAGTGGGATATTTGAATTGTCAGTTCCTAAACTAAATATCAAGACTTTCTGCTTGCTCCGCCTTCGCCATGATGAAATTAAACCGCGCAGAGGCGTCTTTTCCCATTAATTCATTCATGATTCGGTCGGTCAAGATTTGATCGTTTATTTCGACTTTTATCAATCTCCGTGTTTTTGGATTTAACGTGGTGTCCCATAATACTTTTGGCATCATTTCACCCAAACCTTTAAATCGAGTTACTTCTGCATTTCCATTACGAGTATTTGATTTAGCTTTCTCGAGAATTGTATCGCGGCTGTCGTCATCAATTGCCCAATACGTATCTCTACCGAGATCAATTCGGTAAAGTGGAGGTTGTGCAAGAAAAATACGACCATGTTTTATCAACGTTGAGAGATGACGGAAAAAGAATGTCAAAAGAAGTGTTGCTATGTGATTACCATCCGAGTCAGCGTCCGCAAGGATAATAATTTTGTCGTACCGAAGTTTTGTAATATCAAAGGATTTTCCAAAACCACAGCCTAAAGCGGTGACAACGTCAGAGAGCTCTTTGTTTTCAAGAACCTTAGACGAAGAGGTGCTTTCGGTATTTAGGACTTTGCCTCTCAGGGGAAGGATCGCTTGAACACGGCGATCTCTTGCTTGTTTTGCCGACCCTCCCGCCGAGTCTCCTTCTACTATAAATAATTCGCGATCTGTAGCAGCTGTAGAGGTGCAATCACTTAATTTTCCCGGTAAGTTGAGACGATTATTCGCTATGTTTTTTCTAGTGATCGTCTGTTGTGCGGTGCGGCTTGCCTCCCTGGCTCTAGCTGCCATAATGACACGTCCTATTACGGCGTTGGCTATAGTAATATTGTGATTCAACCAATGTTCCAAGGCAGGTCGTAAGATGGAATCAACTATTTGCGAAACTTCGGCATTGTTAAGACGATCCTTGGTTTGACCCTGAAATTGAGGATCTGGCACGAAAATACTTATTACGGCAGTTAGCCCCTCTCGAATATCATCCGCTGATATATTGATTCCTTTTGGACTTAATTTGTGTGTGTCGATAAAGTTCCTTACTGCTTTAATTAAGCCTGATCTGAAGCCGTTTTCGTGGGTTCCACCAGATCCAGTTGGAACACCATTAACATAACTTCTAAGATGTTCGTCTGTTGCTTCTGTCCACTGAAGTACAAGATTGACTCGGGAATCCGTTTCCTCATGATGTTTGTCGACTGCAAATAAAGTTTCGTGGACAGAGGATGCACCGCGCGTCGAAACTATATGAATTAAGTACTCAGAGATGCCTTTAAAATGTTGAAATGTATGTTTTTTCTTCTGAGTTGTATCTTCAAAGGTAATACTGAGGCCTTTATGGAGATAGCTTATTATTTCTAAGCGTTCTTTTATAAGTTCTGGATCGAACTCTGTTTTGGGAAATATTTTTGGATCGGCTTGAAACGAAACAGTTGTTCCAGTGCCACGCGCCCGACCTATCTTTTTAAGAGTTGTCGTTGGTTTGCCGTGTTTGAACTGTTGTTGCCACTGTACTCCATCTCTCTTTGAGGTGGCGACAAGTTCTTTTGACAATGCGTTTACTACGCTTGCGCCGACGCCGTGCAGACCTCCAGCTGTCCGATATGTCCTATGCTCAAATTTTCCCCCTGCATGCAGTGTTGTAAAAATTACTTCGAGGGCACTTTTTCTAGTTTTAGAATGTTTATCGATGGGGACCCCGCGGCCATCATCAGAAATCGTAATCGCCTTCCCATTTTTTTCAAGCTTCACATGGATATTTTCTGCGAAGCCATTCATGGCTTCGTCTACGGCATTGTCGAGAATTTCCCAAACTAAATGATGGAGTCCTGGTGATCCAACGCCGCCAATGTACATTGCCGGACGTTTTCTAACCGGCTCTAATCCTTCTAAAACGGTGATGTCTTTCGCTGTATATGACCGTGCCATCTTCTCTATTTGATAAAAGTTATCCGTTTTTTGAATGTTGCTGGGGAGGCATCAACATATTCACAGTGATTCAGTGTAGCATGGTGGGCTGTGGATAAAGACATGCAACTTTCGGCTCTTGAGCTTCTGCGAAAATTTCAAAATCGTGTGCAAGAGAAAACCTGTCACGCTGATGTTGCGGGCGATTGTGACGAATTAATACGCGCAGTGGAATCTTTTCATATGGAAGCGATTAGATTTCGGATGCACGGATTGCAACGAAAACTGACGACAGAGAATACTGACGCGCCTCAGTTCGTTCAAGAACTAAAAGAAATTCGAAACGCTCTCGAAGCTGCAGGTTTTAAGGTTTAAGATTTTTTCTTAGAAATCGCTTATTCCGTCAGAGATGTTATTTCGATGGGTCCTTGTACAATTTGCGTGAATTCTCCACGTTGTAGGAGTTCTCGTCCTTTTCCTCCTCTTGCCGTGACGCCATATTTGGCAGTACTGATGTTTTGGGTGGCCCCACGATTCGTTTGAACGGTTAAGAATTCTCTGTCACTTGTCGAGACGGTGAAGCCTAGCACAGCATCAACCTCCTTCTTCAGTTTTATTAACATGACACCTTTTCCTGGACCTGCCAGAAAATTAATATCACGGGCTTTACACAGCAACGCTCGAGCCTTTTTTGTGGCCACGATAACGACGGCGTTGACGTCTTTAAGAACTTTCACGTCGACGAGTTCTGCACCTTTTGAGGGCTTCGCGTAACGGCGGCCCATTTTGGTGCTCGGTTCAACAAATGGTTCGAGGCTGAATCGGAGCCCGAATCCATCACTGCTAATGGTGATGGCATGGGTTGCCGGTTGAAAATGTTTTCTCTTAGAATGAATTCCACTTGTTACACGTGGGTCAAGACTTGTGGCGGTTGTAATATGTTCTCCGTCTTTAAGTCTAAAGAGTTTTTGTATCGGTTCTCCGTGTCCTGTTGAGGCTGGGACGTCAACCAGTCGACAGCTATACGCTGTTCCAAGATTACTGAAGAAAACACAGGTAGACCGAGTACTTCCTACCACTGT
>CEUS01187610.1_pt1 | contig 30036 bp, 33 predicted proteins | sample 427031 | NCBI WGS metagenome assembly CEUS01 (sample SAMEA2622837, study PRJEB7988) | marine metagenome | biome: marine biome (ENVO:00000447); feature: marine epipelagic mixed layer (ENVO:xxxxxxxxx); material: "saline water (ENVO:00002010), including plankton (ENVO:xxxxxxxx)" | depth 140 m | reverse complement strand
TGAAGCAAATGTTTCAAGTGGCCTTATAGAGACACGAGGAGCCCTATGACACCGCCCCGAACTACCCGCGGTAAAGTTGGTCAAAAAACCTTGCGCTCGAAAGACACTCAACGCAAAACTTTATTTAAGCGAGTTACAACTGAAACTCAAATCCAAGGCCACTTAGTCATTGACGGCTCTGGACTGTACAAGATCAATACCGGAATCAGATTTCTTGATCATATGCTTGAGTTATTTGCACGACATGGTGGCTTCGATCTCTCACTGCTGGCAACAGGAGATCTTGACGTTGATCAACATCACACAGTCGAAGATATCGGAATTGTCCTTGGAGAAGCTACCTTGACCGCGCTTGGAAAGCGACGTGGTATTAATCGCGCAGGTTATTTTGTCATGCCGATGGATGAAACGCTGGCTGTTGCTGCAATTGATCTTGGTGGCCGGCCTCATGCAATTGTTAACCTAAAGTTACGCGTAAAACGTGTAGGCGACCTACAAGCAGAGCTAATTCATGATTTCTTTGAAGGTTTTGCGATAGGCGCAAAAGCCAATGTGCATCTGAATATATTTTATGGGCGCTCAAGTCACCATCAAATCGAAGCTATTTTTAAAGCGTTCGCGCGTGCCTTACGTGTTGCTTGTGCGCGCGACCAGCGTTTAGCAAAGATGTTGCCGAGTACTAAAGGGCTTCTGTGATCTCCCTCATTGACTATCGGGCTGGCAACCTGACGTCTGTCCGAAAAGCTTTAACAGCGTTAGAAGCCAACTTTAGTATTCCAAACGACCCAGCTGAACTAACGAAAGCGCAAGGAATTATCGTGCCTGGTGTTGGGCATTTCTCTGCTACTAAAACACTCGCTGGGGTCTGGCAAAGCGCGATCCTTGAACGTGTAGCAGCTGGGACACCGCTTCTCGGAATTTGTGTTGGGATGCAATGGCTTTTTGAGGGAAGCGATGAAGCCCCGAGTATTCCAGGACTTGGCGTAATGAAGGGTCGGTGTTTTCGACTGGTTGGCCAAAGTGACCGCCGCCTAAAAGTACCACACGTAGGATGGAACGTAATCCAGCCAGTCCCTGCTGCGCCAGGCCGACTTCTCAAAGGGGTCATGCCTGACTCACAGGTGTACTTTACCCATTCGTACGCCTCGCCGATTACTGGTGACAGTGCGGCTATTACAACACACGGACAACCGTTTGCATCAGCCGTTGAACGCGAACATATCTTCGGAGTGCAGTTTCACCCAGAGAAGTCCAGTCAAACTGGTCTGCGTGTTCTAAAAAACTTCCTGGACGTGTGCCAGCAAAGAGAATCTAACTGATGCTGTCTAAGCGCATAATTGCGTGTCTCGATGTGAGGGATGGAGAAGTTGTTAAGGGAGTGCAATTCCAGCAACTTAAACAGGCCGGCGATCCTGCAGAACTTGCACGCCGCTACAACGTGGATGGGATTGATGAAGTTGTGGTGCTAGACATTACAGCGACCCTCGAAGGGAGACAAGCCTTACTACAAACTATTAATGCGGTTGCACACGAAATTTTCCTGCCTCTCACTGTCGGTGGAGGGATTAGGACTGAGGAAGATGCCGCTGCTGTAATTAACGCAGGGGCAGATAAAGTTAGCTTGAATACAGCTGCATTACAAAACCCTCTGCTGATTTCAAATTTGGCACAGCGGTACGGAAGCCAGGCAGTTATTGTAGCTATTGATGCAAAACGACAAAACGATCACTTTGCGGTGTACGTCAGAAGTGGGCAAACTGATGCGGAACGAGACGCCGTTGATTGGGCCAGTGAAGCAGAACGATGTGGCGCTGGAGAAATTTTACTGACATCCATGGATCGTGACGGAACACGGGCTGGATTTGATTGTGAGTTGACCGCAGCTGTTTCATCAGCAGTAAATATTCCAGTCATTGCCTCTGGAGGTGCCGGAGGTTTCAGTGATTTTGCCGAGGTCTTTACAAGTGGCTACGCCGACGCTGCTCTCGCTGCATCTATTTTCCACTATGCAGAGTCGAGTGTTGCAGAACTAAAGCAATATCTACACAAACAACAGATTCCAGTTCGCCTGTAAAATTATCTGTCAATGCTAATTCCATCTATTGATCTTCAGGGTGGTCGCATCGTGCAACTGGTGCAAGGTCAAAAGCTCGCTCTTGAGACCACTAATACCGAACTGTGGATTCAACGATTTAAAAAGTTTCCCAAAGTCCAGCTGATTGATCTTGATGCAGCGATGGGAACAGGGTCTAACCTGAATTTAGCCAAGACTATCTCTCAGCGACTTCCATGCCGAATAGGTGGAGGGATTCGTACTGTTGATCGTGCAGTTGACGTGCTGACCGCAGGTGCTCAAAAAATCATTGTTGGCTCTTCGCTTTTTCGTAATGGCCGTGTCGACGTTTCGTTTGCTCAAACACTCGCTGCAGCTGTGGGCACTGACCGAATAATTGCTGCGGTTGATAGCCGTGATGGTTATGTAGTCGTTCACGGGTGGAAAACGAAACTTGAAATCAAAGCCGTGGATGCTGTTAAAGAACTTGAATCATTCTGCGCAGAGTTTCTGTACACACACGTAGATCTTGAAGGGCTCATGCAAGGAACCGACCTTGATGCCGTGCGTGCCGTTAACCGTGCTACCCAGCGTAAGGTAACTGCTGCCGGAGGTATTACTACGCAGACAGAGATTAACCAGTTAGATGCCGAAGGGATCGACGCTGTTGTTGGAATGGCCGTTTACACGGGAACACTAGCCTTGCCGGATCAACCACAGTGAGTGTATTGAAGCGTATTGGCCTAGCCAGACGCGATCTGCGCGCCTGGGCACTTTACGATTGTGCAAACTCAGCATTTAGCACCACAGTTATTACAGCAGTCTTTCCATTATTTTTTGCTAATTTTGTTGCTGCAAACCTAGAACCTGCCGTAGCTACTGCAAGATTTGCATTAGCCACAACAATTGCTGCATCCATCATCGCAGTGCTTGGCCCATTCCTTGGCGCTATTGCTGATTACCGTTCAGAAAAGAAAAAACTGCTGGCCATATGCGTTGCCCTTGGGGTCACGGCAACAAGCCTAATGGTACTAATTGATGCTGGTGAGTGGCAATTCGCAATAAGTCTTTTTATCGTGTCGAATATTGCTCTGGGTGCAAGTCTTATTTTCTATGATTCACTCCTGCCACATATCGCATCCTCTGATGAAATTGATCAAGTGTCGACCTCTGGGTTTGCACTTGGTTACTTAGGCGGAGGCGTACTCTTGTTGATTAATCTCGCCTGGATTCTGAGCCCAGCAACATTTGGACTCCCAGATGTTACAGCTGCTATCAAACTCTCCTTTGCTAGTGTAGCTATTTGGTGGCTAGTCTTCTCAATTCCACTACTTCGCCACGTTCTAGAACCGGCAGGACTACCAATACAGCACAGTGAAACCAGGCAACGCTCTAATGCTGAGATAACTTTGACCCGTGTTATCACTACGTTTAGAGAATTGCGGAACTTACGCAATCCGTTCTTGATGCTTTTGGCTTTTTTTCTGTATAACGACGGTGTCCAAACAATCATCAGAATGTCGGCGATTTATGGAGCTGAAATCGGTATTGGCACAAACGCACAACTTGCAGCATTTGTCACTGTGCAGTTTGTTGGCATCCCATTTGCATTTTTGTTTGGCAAGTTCGCTAACCATGTCGGTCCAAAACTGGCCATTCTAGTTTCACTTGCTGTCTATACAGGTATCTGTGTGTTGGGATACTTTATGACAACAGCTTGGCATTTCTTCACCTTGGCCATACTTGTGGGGATGGTTCAAGGCGGTAGTCAGGCGCTAAGTCGTTCATTATTCGCACGAATGATCCCACGCTATAAATCCTCAGAATATTTCGGCTTCTTTAGCGTCTTTCAAAGACTCTCTGGAATCCTTGGTCCCGCTGTATTCGCAGCTGTGGTAACCGCGACTGGCTCAAGTCGACCAGCTGTCTTTGCTTTAATTGCTTTTTTTGCCGCGGGCGCTCTAGTGTTGTCACGTGTTAATGTTTTAGAAGGCGAGCAACAAGCCCGGGCCTTGGAATCCGTCGCTGAAAAATTACACTAATGAATTTGCGTCCTAAAACCAGCGCGCTTAGATATGAGCAGGGCGATGCCAAGCGTAATACACTAAGATTTACGTGATGTCTGAAACAGTAGCGTGCAAGAAGTTTTTTGATGGACTTAGTGAGATTGCTCTCATTCGGTCGATCAAACTCTACCGCCTAACACTCGATCCTATGCCCCGTGTACCTGTTTTACCATGCTTGGATCACGAGGCGATGTTACATGAAGCCATTCCACGTCATGCTGCTGCTTACATAGAAGACCTCGCCTCTCACGATTTACACGAAGTTGTGTTTATTCCAGCGCGTAGTCTCATTGAAATTGATATTGTTTCGACTCACGCAGAACACTCCACAGGTTCACGTGAACAATTAACACAAGATCTTCAAGAACGTTTTCCAAAATACCGAGTAAAAATACATGGGCCTTCTTACCTACGTGGCGATAAGCGGGTAATGAAAGCGTGCCGTGCACAAGTGTCGTTGCAAGACATCCTTAACAGCAACGATTTCGATCATCTTGCCCGGTCACTTGAACGTCTCAGAACCGTCGGTACTCTGATGGAAAAGGAATCACGCGTGGCGTCTTGGGGAGTACGAACACTGACCGGTCCTCTCCTGGCAGCTACCGGTTTTGTGATTTACAGTTTGCTTGGCACGCTAACACCACAGCTTGGAGACACTTGGGCACGGGGCTTGCAGTATTCCACCGTGGGTATTCTCGGAGGGGTTTTCTTATACTACGGTCTTAAAGCGGTTCACCTGACAGAAATGGCCAACCGTGTCTGGAAACGCGCGGCAGAGTATAGTCTTATTGTTTCGGAACGACGGCGCCTAAGGAATTCCCTGGACGAGACACCTGAATTAAAAAATAAGACTCTTAAGAAGTTGGCAGTAAACCCTTGAGGAGCTTACGCACTTCTAAGTTATCAGCGACTTGGTATGTTGCGCGACTTGGACTAGACCCAACGTGTATCGTCACGCCCTCGGCTGGGACCGCCGCAAACATTTCTTCGTCAGTACGATCATCGCCCATCGCAACTATTCGCTTAGGATCACCCACTTGCAAAAGGACCTGCTCAACTACACCACCTTTATGCACGCCACGAGGCCGAACTTCAATAACTTTACTCCCCTGCATTACATCAAGCTGCTCACCATGCACTGCGTCTACCAGCAATCTTCTTAATTCCTCTGCCTGTCGTTCACCAAATTCATTGTCTGCAGCACGGTAATGCCAAGCTACAGATACACCCTTTTTCTCCACAAGGGCACCAGGTGTATAGTCGGCAAATTCCTCAAGGAGTGTAACGACACTTGGAAGCCATGATGGCGTTTCAGTTTTAGTCCAAGTTGCTTTCTGGGACTCTCGATAAGATGCACCATGTTCAGCCCACAAAGATAATGGTAATTCACCGAGCCAATCTGACAGATTTTCTCGGGAACGTCCACTGACTATATGTACCTCCATGGCAGTAGCAACAAGCTTTAATAATCTGAGTAGTTCTGAATCTGGCCGGGCAAGCTCTGGCACGCTCTTTATTGGCACCAATGTGCCATCGTAATCTAGTAATAGGACTGGATTTGAAATATCCTTAAGCCGTTGGACCAATCCCTTGGACGTGGCAAGCGTAGCTGGCTTGGACAACTGTGCTGAAGAGCGACGTTTGAGTGCGTTCAGGAAAGCTTCTGCCCAGCGTTTTGTGCTGCGAGCATGAACACGCTGTCGAAGTGTGCGCATGCGTGCCTTTCGTTCCTCTGTAGATAGAGATAGTGCCTCGTTGATGCGATCAGCAACTGTCTCAATATCATAAGGATTAATCTGAAGAGCTTCACCAAGTTCTTCAGAAGCTCCAGCAAATTCGCTTAGTAGCAACACGCCATCATTGTCGATACGGGAGGCAACAAACTCTTTGGCCACCAAATTCATGCCGTCGCGCAGTGCTGTAACTAACATGACATCGGCTGCTCGATATAATGCTATCAACTCGTGAGTTGTTACAGACCGATGTAAGTAGTGGATTGGTGCTGACTCTGGTGTGCCAAACCGACCGTTGATTCGTCCTACAATTCCCTCAAGTTCCCGTCGAAACTTACGGTAGGGTTCAGCGCCCCCACGCGATGGGACCGCAACCTGAATCAGCCGAAGTTTATTGACTAGTTCTGATTGACGCTCAAGCAGTCGTTCAAAGGCAAGCAGTCGACGTGGGATCCCTTTTGTATAGTCAAGTCGATCGACCCCTAACACAATCTTCCGACCGCCAGAACCACTAAGAATGCGATCAAGTGCCGTTACCGTCTTGGCATGTGTCGCAAGCTTCTCGAACCGTTCGGCATCAACACCCATGGGGAAGGCACCAACTTGAACTTCACGATCTGGTAAGGAAATACGATTTAGCCGAGACTCCATGCCAAGAATTCGTTGTACGGCACGGGAAAAATAACGAGCGTACGAAAAATTATGGAATCCAACTAAATCTGCTCCTAACACTCCTTCGAGCAAGTCTTGCCGCCAAGGCAACGTTCGAAATACTTCAGAAGCAGGAAATGGTATATGTAGAAAGAACCCGATGTTTGCCTGAGGAATAGATTTCCGAATCATCCCAGGCACCAGCATCAACTGATAATCGTGCACCCAAATTTGATCACCTTCTTCGTAAACTGTAGCCACTGTTTCCGCAAATTTTTTGTTCACTGCACGGTACGTTTCCCAGTGTGGAGAATCCAGAGTTGTACGATCTAGTTGATAATGAAAGAGTGGCCAAAGCACGCCATTGCTGAAACTTTGGTAGAAACCTTCTACTTCCTTGGATGATAGTGCTACAGGAACCAGGCGACGATCAGCAAGTTTTGGCTTAAGTGCAACATGTTGCGCAGCGCTTAAACGAGACAAATCATCTGGCCAACCAATCCAAAGTGATTCTTTTTCCGCGTGAACAGTACGCATCCCACTCGCAAGGCCTCCGGCGGACTGTACCAGTTGGGGTAATCCATCCCGCAGGCGTACCGTAACAGGAAGACGATTAGCAATAATAAGAGTGCGTGGCACGATTAGTTTTTCACTCGATGTGTAGTTTGTTCCATCTCTAACAACGAATGTTTCCGAGTAAGCCCCCAACGATAACCCTTCAAACTACCATCGTTTCCAATGACTCGGTGGCAAGGAATAACGAGACAAACAGGATTAGTAGCACATGCATGTGCCACAGCGCGTACGGACTTTGGTCGACCAATTGCTTGAGCGACCCTTTGATAAGAACGTGTTTGCCCCCAGGGAATAGTCCTTAGGTGCTGCCAGACACTCCATTGAAAATCAGTCGCCCGTATATCTAGGGGTAAATTAAGAGTGGCAATCTCACCTTTTAAGTAAGTCACCAATAAGTCAGCCCAGCTGTTTCTTGTTACGCATTTTTTCAAGGTCAAAACAGATGAGTATTCATACTGCAACTCTTGTTCAAGTATTTCCTTGGAATCGCCAAGCTTGACAGCGCAAACACCACGACTTGTTCCGGCAACCAACAACTGGCCGACTTGTGAGGTTGTGATGATGTACGTGATACCCATCCCTAAAACTCTAATGATTCTTTAGCTCAACACTGCTTTGCGAGCGGACATGACACTTTGCTTTGCTTCTTCAGTTGTGCGTCCCAGGGCTGTTAAATGACCCATTTTTCGACCGCGTCTAGGATCTTTCTTGCCGTAAAGGTGAAGTTTTACTTCTGGGAACAACTCAGCCGCTGCCCAGTTTGGTTCGCCTTCGACCCATAAGTCACCCAACAGATTTGCCATCGCAGCAGGTTGTAATAATTCGGTTGACCCAAGCGGAAGACCACAAATTGCACGTACCTGTTGTTCAAATTGGCTTGTCGCACAAGCTTCTAATGTGAGATGGCCAGAATTATGAGTTCGTGGTGCTAGTTCATTCACTAATAAATCGCCCCCTGTTGTTATGAAATATTCCACACACAGAACGCCAAAATACTGCAACTGATCAAGGATGCCTCTAGCTATTTCGACAGCACGCACAGCGATTGACTTGTCTACGTCAGCTGGGGCAGTAGCCACGTCAAGGATATGGTTGCGGTGACAATTCTTAAACAGCATGTATTCTGCAATTGTGCCGTCGAGACCACGCGCTGCAATAACAGATACTTCTGACTGGAGGCTAACAAATTTTTCTACTAACACTTCCCGATGACCAATTGCATTCCAAATATTCTCAACATCAGCTAATGTTGAAACTTGATGCTGGCCCTTGCCATCATAACCAAACTCCGCAGTCTTGATCACTACGGGGGTGCCAATACTTTTGACTGCCTTCTGTAATTCATCAAGAGTCACAGCGCTCGCAAAAGGGACTGTTGGAAAACCATGATTAGCTAAAAAATTCTTCTCGCGAGTCCGTTGCTGAGCTATCTGCAGCGCTGTACCACTAGGACGAACAGGTGCCAATGACTCCACGGCGTCGATCGCTTTAATAGGTATGTTTTCAAACTCAAGGGTTACAACTTGCACTTGGCTTGCAAATCCCCGAAGAGCATCCAGGTCTTCATAAGAAGCAGATACTGCAAGATTGGCTACTTGACCTGTCGGTGTGTCCTTCTCTGGTGAAAAGGTATGAACCTGGTAACCCATCTTTCGAGCTGTAGTTGTAAGCATTCTTCCGAGCTGTCCACCACCGAGCACTCCAATAGTGGAACCTGGCGGAATAACACTTGTCACGGCAGGCGATCCTTGCGCACCTTAGCAGTTTGTTCCTTACGAAACTTGTGCAGCTTTGTTCGCAACTTTGGACGAGAAGTGGCAAGGATTGACACAGCGAGTAGGCCCGCATTCGTTGCACCAGCTTTACCAATAGCGAGTGTTCCAACCGGAACTCCTGCCGGCATTTGGACAATTGAAAGCAAAGAATCAAGCCCCTGTAGCCCAGAACTCTGAACGGGTACTCCTAGTACAGGCAGGGTTGTGTGCGCTGCTACCATACCTGGTAAATGTGCTGCACCGCCGGCACCTGCTACGATAACTTCGTTGCCGCGTGCTTCTGCGCCTGCCGAAAACTCAGCCATCCACATTGGAGTACGATGCGCTGAAACTACATGGCGTTCATGTTCGATGCCAAAGCGTTCTAGAGTCTCAACGACGTATTTCATGGTGTCCCAATCCGAAGACGAGCCCATGACAACTGCTACTAATGGCTTCTGCATTTACTCATTCTAATGGAGCTTCTATTGGAGTTCTTAAATAGAAGCACGTTTAATAGCATTAAAATTCAAATGTAAGGGTAAATTACAGCTTATGCAGTTCTTTTCTCGATTTATCGTTCTCATCCTGACCGGATTATTAATTGTGCCGACACTCGATGCACAGTTGCCCCAAATAAATCCATCTGCTCTTGTTGTACCTCACAGACTGTTAACACTGAAAAATGGTTTGACTGTCATTCTGCACCAAGACAGTAGCGTACCGGTTGTATCGGTGAATATCTGGTACCACGTGGGATCGGCCAATGAAAAAAGTGGTCGAACCGGCTTCGCACATCTATTTGAACATCTTATGTTTGAAGGATCAGCGAACGTGTCAGATGGAGAGTTTGATGCTTTACTCGAAGCTGCTGGTGGTAGCAACAATGGTTCAACAACGACTGACCGAACAAACTACTACGAAGATGTACCGTCGAATGCATTAGAACTTGCATTGTTTTTAGAGTCAGATCGCATGGGTCACATGCTTGCTGCAATGTCACCTGCACGCGTTGACAGGCAACGTGAAGTAGTCAAAAACGAAAGACGTCAAAACTATGAGAACCGCCCTTACGGGATGGCTTTTCTGGAGCTCAATCAGGCGCTGTACCCATCAAACCACCCCTACAGTTGGCCAACTATTGGGCACATGGAAGATCTAAACGCTGCAACGTACGAAGACGTAGTGGAATTCTTTAAAACTTATTATGTTCCCAACAACGCTACCTTGGTTGTTGCCGGCGATATTAATCTCGATGATGCAGAAGCATTGGTCCTGAAATGGTTTAGTGAAATTCCTAAGGGAAACCCAGTAGATCGGATCACAGTGCCAACGCCACGCCAGACAGCACTTAAAAAAACAATCACTGACCGTGTTCAGTTGTCTCGGTTATATCTGGCTTGGCTGAGCCCTGCTACGTACAAGCCCGGAGATGCAGCGCTTGATGTGGCAGGGAGGATCCTTGCAGAGGGTAAAAATTCAAAACTATACAGGCGACTTGTTTACGACAAGCCACTAGCTCAGAACGTCAGCGCGTTTCAGCAGTCTGCGGCATTGAGTGGTTCATTCCAAATTATTGCTACAGCACGACCAGGCATTAGCGTTGCTGACATCAAAGACATTATCGACGAAGAACTTGATCAACTTCGACAAAACCCACCCGGACTGAGGGAAGTCCAGCAAGCAGTCAACCAAATTGAGGCCTCTTTCTACCGCCAAATGGAACGCGTGGGCGGTTATCGTGGAAAAGCCGAGCAGCTCAACGCCTATTACTTTGCCACAGGGAATCCTGATTACTTCGCTGAAGACTTAGCTCGTTATACCGCGCTAACTCCATCTGATATCCAAGCTGCCATCACCGAGTGGCTCTCGCCGGATCAACGTGTCGAGATTATTGTTCAACCGGAGGATGCCCGATGAGAAGAGATTCTCTGCCGTACCGGCACTTGATTAACTGCACCGGCATCTTGGTCGTTTTTTATTTGCTCGGTGTCACAGTTTTTGGCAATAGCGAGAATAAACTATTATTCCAAGCTCAGGAGTCTCCAAACCGCAGTCGTCCACCTGAACTTGGTCCAGCCCCGTCTCTTAAGCTCCCTCAGATCCATATACGAACACTTCTAAATGGTCTCCAAATCAGAATTGTTGAAACACATGAAGTGCCATTGGTTCAAATCAATGTACTGGTTACCACTGGCAGCGGAGATGAGCCAGCCAGCCAGATGGGGATAGCTAATTTAACAGCAGCCATGCTAGACGAAGGTGCGGGAAATCGTTCGGCTCTTGAAATTAGCGATGCCGTTGAGTTCCTCGGCGCAATGCTACAGACGAGAAGCTCATTTGATGCCTCTAGTGTCCAGTTGAATGTGCCAACGGCACGCTTAACTGAAGCCTTACCCATTCTGGCTGATGTGGTTTTGCGTCCGACTTTCCCAAAACAAGAACTCGATCGCCTCAAGAATCTACGCCTGACTGCACTGCTGCAAGCGCGAGACAATGCAGGCGCTATAGCCACAGCAGCTTTTAATCGAACCTTGTTTGGTCGTCGGCATCGATACGGCACAGGAACAACGGGGACAGAAACTTCTCTTGAGGCCTTAACTGTAAAAAACTTGCGTGAGTTTCATGCTTCCCATTATTTGCCATCAACTTCAACAATCATTGTTGTGGGAGATGTCTCTCCCGATACTATCCTTCCACAACTAGCACATTCTTTTGGGGCGTGGAAAAGCAAAGCGCGTGTACGAACTGTCCCCTCGAAAAGAAGAGCTCTTTCCGAAAGAGAAGTTGTGCTTGTTGATAAGCCTGGTGCTGCACAATCCCAGATCAGGATTGGTTGGGTGGGCGTTCCCCGCTCCACATCAGATTACTTCACTCTCGAAGTTCTTAATACAGTTCTTGGGGGTTCTTTTACGTCACGACTTAACTTGAATCTACGAGAAACGCATGGGTACACCTACGGCGCATGGTCTACGTTCGAAATGCGTCTAGGTCCTGGACCGTTTATAGCTGGGGCAAGTGTGCAAACAGACAAAACTGCCGAAGCATTACAGGAGTTTTTTCTTGAACTCGATGCAATTCGTCAACCGATAGGATTAAAGGAACTAGCTAAAGCTAAGAACTATCTATCCCTGGGCTTTCCAAAAAGATTCGAGACGATCGCGAACACCTCTCGACGCGTGGAAGAGTTAATTATTTACTCGCTACCTGAAGATTACTTCCAAGACTATATGCTACGCGTACAGGAAGTAACAGCCGACGCAGTAAACAAGGCCTCCCTGCAATATATGTCACCATTGCACTCTGCAGTGGTCATTGTTGGCGATCTCAAAATTATTGAACCGAAAATTCGCGCATTAAAACTTGGTTCTATTCGTCACATGAGTCTTGATGAAGCTTTTGGCCATTAAATGACATAAGGGCTGTCTCCACTACCAACCGGTTTGGCCCATACAAAGTTCCTCAGGTCTTGAAATTTGATAAAGATTACCATCAATGCCTATGACAGGAGCTGAAAGCACCCTCAGGCATTTCTGATATGGCGACATTACAAAGTACAAAACTACAATCATGATGCCAACAGCGACGACAACAACTAAGGAACGTGCTAAACGACGTAACTCTTCAACCATAGCAACCTCTCAATTACCAAGAGGTTCGGCCCATACAAAATTCCTCAGGTCTTGGAATTTGATGAAGCTCACCATCAACACCTACAACAGGAGCTGCAATCACGTTCATGCACTTCTGATATGGCGACATTACAAAGTACAAAACTACAATCATGATGCCAACAGCAACGATAACAATTAAGGAACGTGCTAAACGAAGTAACTCTTCAACCATGGCAACCTCCGCACCAAGCATACACCGCAGAAAAAGTGATTAGTAATTAGGATTTAAGTTTTGTAGTTTATTCGGCGCACTGTGATTGAAGGATAGATAATGGTCAATGGGAATGATTGAGCCAGCAGAAAAAATACAGAAAGGTTAGAAAAATAAAATTATTAAGGATTCGCTAATTGCCACGCTGGCGTAGCAGGATGCCAACTAGCCAGCCTGCTATAAGAATCGCAACTATTGCAAGAATAACCTTGCCAAGTATCATGTCTGCGGTTCCGCCCGCTGATGATGTGCAGGATCGATGGTACTAACTAACAAGCCAACGAGAACCACGACAACAGCACCCACAACATTGTGCCAAAGGAATGCAATTGGAGTAAAAGTAGCAACCCAGGCAACTGCGCCCATGCCCGATAAAAGACCAATAAATGCTCCGTTTGCTGTTGTTCGTGAAAAACCAACCGCTAATATAAAAACACCGAGTATGGAGCCGTAGAAAAACGAACCAAAACGGTTAACGACTTCGATTAACGATCCCAATTCAGCTGCAAAAACAGCAACGACGCTAGCAAATACCCCCCAAAACCCAGTTGCTGCTCTCGACACATACAGAAAATGGGTGTCACTGCCTTCAGTCTTAATAAACCGGCGATAAAAATCCATCACTGTCGCCGTTGACAATGCTGCGAGTTCTCCAGCAATTGTCGACATTGCAGCTGCAAATATCGCAGCGATTAACAAACCAACCAGGCCGACTGGGAGGTAGGTCAGAATAAAAGTTGGGAAAACATAGTTCACGTCGGTATAGGCTGTATCACCCGTGGTCTGACGAACAAACGTTAGAGCCTGGTCGCGAATCTCTGTTACTTCCTCTGAACGTTCCAAGAATCTCTGTACCACTACTCCTTGGCTACTATTGTTCTTCGATTCACGCACCATATCCAATGCTGCATTACGTCTGCTCTCTACAGCACCGTTATAACGTTTTTGAATAGCTACAAACTCTTGAGCATGCGTCCCCTCGCGCATAGCTTGATCGTGCACGGGATTAAAAAGCATGGGTGGCGTGGTAAAAACATAGAAAACGAACATCAGGACGCCCACAAGTAGAACCAACGCCTGCAATGGAATCTTCCAGTAAGCACTCATGAGTAATGACCCTCGTGCTTGATCGATAGAACGTGCAGTTAGATATCGTTGAACCTGGCTTTGATCCGTACCAAAGTAAGAACAAAAGAGGAACAGCGCCGCAATGGTGCCAGACCAGAATGTGTACTGATTGGTTAGATCGAACTGAAAATCGAACATCTGTAAGCGTCCAGTTGTGCCAGCAACTTGTAATGCCTCTACAATCCCAACGCCGTCAGGCAGTTGCAGTAAAAGAATTACTACTGCTGCAACTAGACCTCCCACAATAAGGTACATCTGCTTCACGTCTGTCCAAGCAACCGCCTGGACCCCGCCAAACATGGTGTATACAGCGGTCGGCAGGGCAATTAGCACCACCGTATTTGTTACGCTCAAACCTAATACGACTGACAGAACAATCGCTGGTGCGGAAATGACAACGCCAAGCGACATGCTTCGTGAGAGCAGGAACAGCAAGCTTGTAAATGCCCTGGTCTTGGCATCAAATCTGCGCTCAAGGTACTCGTACGCCGTGTAAATTCGAGCCTTATAAAAAAAAGGCACGAGCGTTACTGACAGGATGATCATTGCAAGGGGGAGCGCGTAGTAGTACTGGAGGAACCGCATTCCGTCCATATATCCCTGCCCAGTTGTACCAATCATGGTGATGGCGCTAAGTTGCGTCGCCATCACAGACAAGCCAACAGCCCACCACGGCAGACTACGACTAGCTAAAAAATACCCTTCAAGTTTGTGGCTGTTCTTTGTAAGACGAAGACCGTCCCAAACAATCCAAACAAGATAGCCGGCAATAATTGTCCAATCGATCGGATGCATCAGCCGACGAAGATTGTCACTGGAAATACTCCTGGAACATGTACAGCACGATCAACACAATGACCCACACGATAATCACACGCAGGTAATTCAGCTTGCCAACACTCATAGCACCGCAGGCCTAATGCCTTTGTCCACGATCCCGACTATCTATGCTAATCAGCAGGCTGAACGCTGGCACCCATGGGGACTGCTTCCGATGTTTGATTTGCTGCAAATAACCAGCGCCCATTTTGCTTCACAAATACCTGCATGGCGGTGAGAGGCAATTCCAGCCGAGGTGTATCTCCTTTGGGATCGTAATGAAAATCTCCCAAGAGAACCGCTGTATCTCCATAGATGCGAACGTCTTTAACCTCAACCGTAAGTTCGTCCCAGCCACAACCTTCGGGCTTTAATGACTCTAAGAATTCAGCTTTGCCTTTATGCACAAAGCCAACAGAAAATCCGTACAGCAAGTCCTCAGTAACAAGTTGTTCCATGGATTCGTGATCGCAGTCCCTGTAAGCCTCGTAGAAGCGCTTCTGCGCAGCTAACACCTCATCTTGCACGTCACTGTTTGATTGTGCACTTGCCACAAGACACATTGCAGTGATCAATGTACCAACGGTTATCCATTTCATATTCAAACTCCCTTCACCTGCAATTAAGCTTCCTTGAAAACCTTCAACCTTATTACTCTGGCGGTGAGACCGTGGGCACGGCATGTAACCAGGTCGCTAAACGTTCTTTTTGAACCTCGCTAACTGCTGGGGAAACCTCGAGAACCCACTGTTTCACAGGTTCAGCGCCCAACAGTACGTTATGTCTCATTAATTGCCCGCGACGTGCCACAAGCAACGAGATCGTTTCTCCAGGGCGGTACTCTTCCAAACGACTATTCAACTGTTCAGCACGAACCCTGAATTCATCAATGGCAAGAATCTCATCATCGACATTTATTCCTGCGTTGTAGGCTGGCGTGTCCCGCAATACCCGTGTCACTATAAGATTCCCGCCGTTGTTACGAACTGTAACGCCAAGCCACGACTTCCCAGGAGCTTCTGGTGACAACTCTGGGGCAGGTTGAAATTGCAAACCAAAAGTTTCATGCGCTTCGTCATACTTGATTTCCGAGACTCCTTCGACAACTGAACTCCAAAAAGTACTGAGATCAAGGTTAGCTACTTGCTCAACAACCGCTTGAAACTCCCGTGGACTGTACCCGCGTCCATCAGCGTACTGTTCATACGCATCCCGCAGAACATCATCTAACGATCGATTGCCTTTTGTCGCAAGACGAATTTTTGCATCAAGCACAAAAGCTATGACAGCACCCTTTATATAGTAGCTAATGGATGTATTTGAAGAATTCTCGTCAGGACGATAGTACTTAATCCAAGCATCTTGTGACGCCATCTCAACAGACTGAACCAGGCGTCCTGGAGTGGTTTGTAATGCTTCAATCTGATTTGACAATGTTTGAAGGTACTCTTCACGTGTTGATAAGCCGGCACGGTGCACAAGCAGAGCATCGTAATAACTCGTCAAGCCTTCCGCTACCCAAAGGCTCTTTGTAAACACTTCGCGCTCGTAATCGAAAGGTCCTAGTTCAACTGGGCGTAGTCGTTTCACATTCCACGCATGAAAGATCTCATGACTCGCTAGTTCTAGCCAGGCCAGGTAGCTCTTTCGAGTGCGAGTAGCCCATCGACTGGTCATAAGTACGCTAGAATTTTTATGTTCTAAACCACCACGACTTTCCGTAATTACATTTAAGAATAGATATTTTTCATACGGGAGAAACCCCCATAACTGAAAATGCTCCTGAACTAGCAACTCAAGATCACGGGCAGCTTTAGCACCGTCGAACAAATCAACCTCTCCCTCGTTGACTAAATAGTGTGGTTTGCCGTCGACGATGAAACTGTGCACTGTAGGATTGCCGAGCAAAATGGGACTGTCTACGAGCGTGTCAAAGTCTTCTGCGTAAAACTGGTGCGCAATTCCTGGAATCTCCTCTAAGCCGGTCATTGCTTGTGTCCAGCCATTAGCAAGCTCAATGGCCACTTCATGAGGTCTGGGTTTTCCATCTGCCAGTGTCATAAAAGTCGGCGCACCGTTAAGTAGAGCAAATGAGGCCTCAATCCAGTTTGTCCGAACGCTCATTTCTCGGCCATAAACACGATACTTAACTACGACATGGGATGTCTTGGCTGTCGAGACACGCCATCGATTTTTAGAAACTTTATGAATTGCCAGTGTCTGACCCTTGTCAGTATGTGCAGTGACATTCTCTATGTGACGAGCGAACTCGCGTACCAGATATGAACCAGGGGTCCAGACTGCTAACATCAGTTGAATTTCTGACTGGCCCGCGGTAGGCACTGTTGCAGAAACCTCAACATAATGTGTATGGGGTGCAGGAAAACTTAAGTTGTAACGGATCGGTTCAACTGACTGGGCAGCAGCAACAATAGGCATCATGAGCAAAACACTCAGCAAAAAGTAAACATTCTTAGTCACGGTTGTACGTATTGTACCGGTCTAATCGACGATCCGTATGGCTAAGTAGCTTGCGTGGTCCGGCTAGAGGCGGATAAAATCGTTTCTTCGGCCACGGAACACCGTTCAGGAAAGGAGTCACAGCGTTGGATCAGGCGTCCACAGCTGGGCAACCATCAGCGCATGGCACGGCCCATGCACACACACACGAGGAACAAAGCTTCCTTTGGAAATACGTATTCTCGGTTGATCACAAAGTTATCGGTATTCAGTACATCGTAACTTCCCTAGTTTTTCTATTTCTCGGCTTCTCACTCATGATGATCATGCGGTGGCAACTTGCCTATCCCATGACTCCCATTCCTCTTATTGGTGGTCTGTTTGGAGAGTTAAACGCTCCTGGGGGAATCATGCTCCCAGAGTTCTATAACCAGCTGGGTGCGATGCACGGCACTATCATGGTTTTTCTTGGAGTTGTTCCACTTGCAGTAGGTGGCTTCGGAAATTATGTAATGCCTCTCCAGATTGGTGCCCCCGATATGGCATTCCCACGCCTAAATATGGCCAGTTACTGGCTGTATTTCTTGGGTGGCGTCGTCATGCTGTTGAGCTTCTTCGTGCCTGGCGGAGCAGCTAATTCTGGGTGGACCTCTTACACGCCCCTGGCAACCTTTGCCACTAGCGGTCAGACTTGGTGGCTGGCCGGCATGCTCTTCCTGATCCTGTCATCGCTACTTGGTGCGATGAACTTCATCACGACAATCATCCAACTCCGCGCACCTGGGTTAACTTGGTGGCGGCTTCCAATGTTTGTCTGGGCACAGTTTGTAACATCCTTTTTGCTATTGCTAGCGTTCCCGGCACTCCAAGCTGCAGCCTTCTTGCAAGGTATGGACCGACTTTTCGGTTCAAGCTTCTTTACGCCTAGTGGGCTCGTGGTTAGCGGAGAAATCGTCCAGGCAGCTGGTGGCGGTAATCCACTGCTTTGGCAACATCTCTTTTGGTTTCTAGCGCACCCCGAAGTATATGTGTTGGTCTTACCGGCTATGGGTATCGTTGCCGAAATTATCGCTAACAACACGCGTAAGCCACTGTGGGGCTACAAGCTAATGGTAAAGTCGCTGATTTTCCTCGGCTTTATGTCGTTCGTGGTCTGGGCGCATCACATGTTCCTGACTGGTATGGGAACAGTGATTAACTCCTTTTTTCAAACAACCACGATGATCATCTCAATTCCATCAGTGATTGTCCTGAGCGCACTCTTCCTTTCACTGTACGGAGGGTCAATCCGATTTAACACCCCAATGCTCTTCGCACTTGCCTTCCTGCCGATGTTTGGTATCGGGGGCTTGACTGGTCTACCGCTCGGATTGTCTGCCGCAGACATTCAACTACATGACACTTACTATGTGATTGGTCATTTCCACTATGTGGTAGCACCAGGAACAATCTTCGCTCTGTTTGCCGGGATTTACTTTTGGTACCCGAAAGTCACTGGTCGCATGATGAATGAAGTGCTGGGGAAGATTCATTTTTGGGGCTCGCTGGTTGCTATCAACCTGGTATTTATGCCCATGTTCATCCAGGGGTTAGCTGGCGTGAACCGTCGTCTCTATGATGGAGGACTCCAGTACGAACACGCAGCAGACGTGTTGCATTGGAACGTGGTTATGTCCCATGCTGCTTATGCTCTCGCATTCTTTCAGCTCTTTTTTATTATTAACTTCTTCCTTAGTTTAAAGAAGGGCAAGAAAGCAGAAGCGAACCCGTGGCAAGCTACAACAATAGAGTGGACAGATACTACATCGCCGCCTCTTGGCCATGGCAACTTTGAGCGCGTGCCTCAGGTGTACCGTGGCGCCTACGAGTACAGCGTGCCTGGTGCAACAACTGACTTCATTCCGCAGTCTGCGGAACGGACGTAGGAGGACACGATGGAAATTCCCTATACAATCGAAACACGGGAAGACACTGGCTTAACAAATCCTAAGCTCGGTGTTTGGTTATTCCTAGCGTCTGAAGTCATGCTTTTCGCATCCCTCTTTTCTTCGTACGTGTTGCTACGCGTAGGTGCTGAGTCGTGGCCAATGCAGGCTTCGATCGTTAATATCCCATTAGCCACCCTTAATACTGCCGTCCTGATCACCTCGTCGGTGACGATGGTGATGTCTTGGGTATCGCTTAAGCTAAATGACTTTGCCAAGTACAAGTTGTATATGGGATTGACGTTTCTTGGTGGGGTGGGCTTTTTAATAATTAAGTCATTTGAGTACGCCGAAAAATTTCAGCATGTTCCGCCGTACTTACCGTCGACTAGCAATTTCCTTGGGCTCTACTTTTTAATGACAGGACTCCATGCGATCCACGTAATTGGTGGGATGGTAGTTAACGGTTACCTGTGGGGTCCTGGTGCAAAAATGTGGGCTAGCGAACCCGAGAAGTTTACTAATCGGGTTGAGGTTGCTGGTCTTTACTGGCATTTCGTCGACTTGGTATGGATTTTCCTCTTCCCAGTGCTGTACCTGCTCTAAATGAAGCAACAGCGGGATGAGAGCAAGTAATCTTTGAGAAATAATTCGTGGCAGGGAAAAGGCCCTGCCTGTGAAGGGACCTAATGGCGCATTCTCCAGAAGATATTCGGGCACACGTAAAAATCTATTTAACCGTGTTCGGTGCCCTAATGGTGCTTACCATTGTCACGGTTGCGATCTCATACTTGGATCTACCCGTTGGCCAGGCAGTGGCATTAGCACTGGTCGTTGCCACTCTTAAAGGCTCACTCGTGGCGATGTTCTTTATGCATCTAAAGGGTGAAACGCCAATCGTCATGTGGACGCTCGCACTCACAATGGTTTTTTTAGTCGTACTGTTCGGTCTTCCGCTGTGGACAGACAGTGACCGCATTGTAGACACACGTCCGACTGCTTGGGCCGCCGAGGCGGACAAGGCGCATGCCACTACAGATCATGCATCTGAGGCAGAACACTAAAATGTCTTTAAAGATGTTTCATCTCGTTTTTATTGCAGCATCCGTGTTGTTAACGCTGGGGCTCAGCTTCTGGTCACTGAATGCCTGGTGGACCAGTAATTCGGCAACCTGGTTGTTGCTAACGTTCCTAGCTGTCGCTGGTGGTGGCCTGTTGATCGTTTATGCTAACCGGTTTCTGCGAAAGGTTCGGAGTCTTGGCATCGTTTCTGGGGTTATAGCAACCTCACTGCTGTTACCAGCGGACGTGCTGGCCTGTGCTGTTTGTCTAGGCAACACTGACTCGATGTTACGTAGCGGCATGAACATGGGAATCCTTGTTCTTCTGGGAGTGACTGGCTTCATGCTACTGGGCTTTGGCACATTTTTCATGTATTTGGCGCGGCGGGCTCGGTTAGTACAAACGCAGAACGCTGTATTGCCGGCATCGTATGCCGGTTCAAAACTAAGGACTCGTACCCAGAAAGGGAGCATCTAGATGCTGGAATGGCTGGGCCTCCCGCAGGCTGCATCAGCACACGCCGCGGAGCTTGACTTCATGATCGTTATTACGCACTGGCTCATGCTTGTGCTCTTCGTTGGTTGGGGAATTTTCTTCATCTACACACTGGCCCGTTTTCGCAAAGGATCGAGCCCGGTAGCAAGCTACCACGGCACGAAGGGTGGGTGGTCAAAATGGGTAGAAGGCGGCGTCCTCCTTGCTGAGATTGTCCTACTTGCAGCGTTTTCAATACCTGCATGGTCGGCACGCGTCGACGCTTTCCCGACACCCCAGGAATCCGTCGTGGTTCGCGTGGTTGCTGAACAGTTCTCCTGGAACATCCACTACCCCGGTGCAGATGGCAAGTTCGGAAGAACCGACATCAATCTTGTCTCTTCGGAGAACCCGCTTGGACTCGACCGTCAGGATCAAGACGCCAAAGACGATATTGCAACAATCAATCAGCTTAATCTTCCAGTCAACAAACCAACCATCATTCATCTCTCAAGCAAAGACGTTATTCACAGTCTCGGACTGAACCAGATGCGCGTCAAACAGGATGCTATTCCCGGTGTTGTCCAGAACCTCTGGTTCACGCCGACAGAAACAGGCGCCTGGGAGATCAATTGTTCACAGTTGTGCGGTCTCGGACACTACCGCATGCGTGGGTTCTACACCATTCAGACTCAAGAAGATTTTGACGCCGCAATGCAGGACCAAGAAAGTTTTAACGCCTGGGAGCTTGCAAACGTCGACTGAGATTAAGTAATTCTTAGCATCTTGCCCTCCTAATAACAGGAGTCCCTATGGCTAAACGAAGAGTTGTCGTTGTGCTCTCAGGGCTAATCATGATGGGCGCTGGTTTTGGATGTACCCCAGTACAAGAAACGGCCACACCCCCGGTCGTGCTGCAATCAGGTGTCTATGAAGATACATTGGTTAAAACATCAGGCGGGTGGCGCTTTAAGAAACGAATTTTCAAACCGAGTAACACGTACAAACCTGGAATGCCCGTGGGGCTTCCCTAGCCTAGCCGTTTGATGTACCTCTGGTGACGATAGCCGAAGTTGCCTGAAACACCGTCTCTCTTATGAGTCTCATATCGAAACTCGACCAACTCGTTGTTTATTTTAATCGTCGTGTGCTAAATGTGCCAGACGACCTGCTCAATAGAAACACTCAGTTTCTGCTGAATGGAGTAGCGTATGAAACTATGCTTGGCCGAAACCCAACAGATCCCCTCGTCCGAATGATTACCCGTGGTGCAGCTGGATATCGATTTGCAGCAACCGCAGTACTCCACGCCCTAGAATCAGCGCGCCTGCTGTGCGGCGACTTTAACGTGTCGGCACAACGCGCTTCAGGAACTCTCGTGCTCAGCGGTGTTTTACGTGGCACAGGTAACAATTTTAAAGAAGTGGTTACAGTTGATCTCACACTCACCGATAATGACATCGTCAGTGTGGCTAGCGTGCACCTCTCTGAAGAAGGGCTTGCACAACTTCGCGTGGCACGGTCTGCTTGATTTATTTATTACTTAAACAAGTCATCAAACGCCTTCCGAGAGTCATTGGTGCGCGGGGTCGTGGTTTCACGTTCCACCGTTGTTCGCGACGAGAACAATTCACAGGTGTTACGTTTATTCTTGGGTGACACACGCGTTTTAATCGGCTGCATGCATTCAAACCGGCTGCCAGAATCAAACGAAGTGCACTGGGCGCACGTGTATAAATCTGTTCCGCAATACGTGCACTGACTAGCAAGTCCAATCTCGCTGTTAATTATCTTGCCACACTCTGCACAGCGCACGACCTCACGAAATGCAGGCATGTTCAGGTCCCGAGGGCGCTCTTGTGAAATACGACGTGCGCCTGCTGGCGCACCAGGTTCGCGGGTAGGCTTGGGCCGGGAGGTTTTTGGATGCTGGTCTCGACCAGCATCCTGATACCCACGTTGCCGATATTTTTGATCGCTCACTCGGCAACCACGCATTCACCGTAGTACTGTTCAGGCTTCGAGGTAAACCCAGGAAGAGAAATCTCTGTAAACTCATGCCTCGTATGTACCGCTAGGAATTTTTCAGGGTTGCTCTCCTTAGCAAAGATTGTAGTTACGTACAATGGTCCTTCTCTGGAGACCTGCATAAAATGCAGTGACGTAGCTGAAAGACGCGTGATGATGTGAGGTGGCCCAAATCCACCAACGGTATTGGCACTGCCTTCTTCAGCTTCGACATCCTGAAAGCCAAGAGACAATGAGGCTGCCTTTAATTCAGGCGTTGTCTCACCATCCTTCCACTCACCAATAGCCATCAGGGTAAACTCACACTCCCAGGTCGTCGTAGAAGCGAGCGTGTCTGCTAATATTTGCTGTTTGTTCTGAGCCCGTGGTATTGCTATGCTTACTAGCATCAACGCAACCAAAACAAACCCTCTATAAAATATCTTTTTTAGCATGTTTAACTCCGGGGTATAGCTGAGTACTCTAACTTGACCGCGTTTTTGATGCCACGTCATAATGATTCACAACGTATGAGAATCTCTCATATCGCGTTGCTTCTTGTGCTCAGCAGCATGATTGGTGACGGACAGACAACAGCTAACCCGGAGCTTCAAGTAAATCTCCAGCGACTCTTTCCCACTGCAACAGCGTTTTCCTCAAAAACTGGTGACCCTCCGCACTTTAAGGCTTTTGGTCCAGGAACAGATGGGGCTGAAAGTCTCCTTGGGTTTGTGTTTTGGACAACAGAATTGGAACCGCTTGAACGGGGCTATGATGGCCCTATTAAAGTACTCGTTGGGATGGATACTCGCGGGAGGGTAACGAATATTGTCGTCGTGGAACATTATGAACCCTATGGGGACTTCTCAATTGATCTACCGGCATTCCCGAAACAGTTTGAGGACAAGACCATTCGCGATCGTTTTAAGGTCGGAATGGATATTGATGCTATCGCGCGCGCCACAATCACTGTGACCAGCACGGCGCGTGCGGTGCGAAATAGTGCGCGCCAGATTGCCCGGGCAAACCTGACACCTGAGGACGTGAAATGATCCGGCCCGTCTGGTTGGGGCTTTTGATCCTGCTCGCTATTCTTTGGACACCGAGTGTGGCAATGACACAGCCGAGTGTCACACCCAGTGCTAACAGCTCACAACCTGCAGTGCCTGTGCAAGACGATGATCCCTGGGCATTCCTTGAAGAGGACGAAGCAGAAAACCCAGGTTGGGGAGAACTTATCCGTAGTCAAGCAGTTGATCTTGGCTTCTTATCTGCTTTCACTGTCTTGTTGTTTATTAGCTTTTTTCGAAGAAGCACCAGGCTTCGGTATATGACGCTGTTGTTTGCAGTGGTCTATCTTGGTTTCTTTAAGAGCCAACTCATCTCCATTGTGAATATCTATTCGTTCATGACGTTGAATCTCCCTGTCTTTAAATATAATTTAAGTTGGTACTTCTTCATTGTCCTTTCGCTTGCATCTACGGTGTTGTGGGGACGTTTGTACTGCGGTCGGATTTGTGCGTACGGCGCGTTGACTCAACTCCTCGATCTGGTTGTACCAGTCCGTTGGAGAATTGAGATCCCTGAAAAAATTGAACAGCGAGCAGCGCTCATCAAATACGTGTTACTAGGTGGCACGCTCCTGTACTTCATAGTTACGCACGACATTTCTATTTATCGCTATGTCGAACCGTTTTGGATGTTCACATTCCAGGCTTCGACAGCGCTCTGGATTGGACTTGGGTTACTACTGGTCGCTACTGTCTTTGTGCGTAATTTGTATTGTCGGTTTCTTTGCCCCGTCGGTGCTTTTCTGGGTCTGCTCTCAAATCTCACAGTGTTTCGTATTAAACGGTGGTCCGAATGCAACACCTGTAAAATCTGCGAAAAAACTTGTGAATGGGGTGCTATACGCGGACCAAAGATTGTGGTCACAGAATGCGTCAGATGTGATGACTGCGAGCGTTTGTACATGGACCGGCAAAAGTGCCCGCACTGGATCATCATTCAGCGCAAAGAAGATATTCTTGCCCGTCAGGGAACGGTTGCCTCTTCGGCTCAAGCCTAGCAGTTCGAGGTTACCGCTCTATAATCTGAAACCTAGTGCGAGACAAAAACGGAGATTTGGCTGGGAGGCAGGGATTTGAACCCCGATAGCGTGCTCCAGAGGCACGTGTCCTACCATTGAACGACCTCCCAGTGTAGGTTCTCTTAGATAGGAAATAACAATTCTACCGGCGGCTGTACATCACAGCAACCCATTCAGATCTTTGCACCGAAGTTATTCGGTTCACATTGGTCATTTTATAGAAAGGGCACGCCCGTAATTAGTGCTGCTGAATTAGGAAACTTTGGAGCGCCTTGAGCCGTTTTAGCACCCGATCGCGACCGAGCATTTCAAGTACTTCAAAAAGGCCTGGGCTGACAGCTCGTCCCGTCATAGCCACGCGCGTCGCATGAATCAGTGTGCCTACTTTGATTCCTTGCTGAGTCGCGGTGTCCCGCACTGTCGTCTCGATATGTAACTCGTCAAATGGCATTGTTGCCGCAAGTGCACTAGCAAGTGCTGCAATATAACCATCGAGCCCGTCGGCTTTGAGATGTTTCTTGACCGCTACGGGTTCGTACTGGACTTGATCTAGGAAGAACGGTTGCGCCTGATCAATAAAATCAGCTAACCGTTTCACGCGCGGTTGTAACAACACTAATAGTCGTTTTAACCAGGCACACTGATCCGCAGTAGGTGCTACTGGCCAGGCTACGGCTTCCTGTAATAAAGGTTCAACGTGTCGTAGTAGCGCCTCTGAAGAAAGCTTTGAAATGTACTGACCGTTCATCCAATCTAGTTTGTCTGGATTGAACACAGCATTACCACCACTGATGTTTTTGAGATCAAAACTAGCAATCAGATCCTCTCGGGACATCAACTCACGATCGTCGCCTGGTGACCAACCGAGCAACGCAAGAAAATTGATGAAGGCCTCTGGGAGGTACCCTTGTTGTTTATATTCAAGAACTGCTGTTGCGCCGTGGCGTTTGCTCAGTCGCTTTTTGTCCGATCCAAGAATCAACGGTACATGAGCAAATACCGGCACCTGGTATTTCAGTGCTTCAAACAATAGGAGGTGCTTGGGTGCATTCGAAATATGGTCGTCACCCCGAATTACATGTGTGATACACATATCAATATCGTCTACCACGACTGAGAGGTGATATGTCGGATGATGATCTGAACGCAGGAGAATAAAATCGTCGAGCTGTTCGTTCTTCACTTCGATTGTGCCACGAACGGCATCATGTAAAGTTGTCTGGCCCTCTGGAACAGCAAACCGGATCACACGTGAAGTGCCCGCGGCTTCGCGTTCTGCGACCTGTGCTGGAGACAAGGCCTTACAAGCTCCGTCGTATTTCCAGGTTGTCCCGTTAGCCTCGGCGACCTCCCGCTCATTCCGTAAACGCTCCACAGAACAATAGCAATAGTACGCCAGCCCCTCTTTCACAAGCTGTTCTGCTACTGCTTGATACCGATCGATGCGACCTGATTGAAAATACGGGGCATGCGGACCATCGATCTCTGGACCTTCGTCCCAGTTCAGTCCGAGCCAGCGTAAGGCGTCGAGAATTCCCGTCGCCATCTCTGGTGAGGAACGTGCTGTGTCTGTGTCTTCAATCCGAAGAACAAACACGCCACCACAGTGTCTCGCGTATAACCAATTGAATAATGCTGTGCGAGCCCCTCCGATATGCAGATGCCCTGTAGGCGAAGGCGCGAAACGAATGCGTGGAGTCACCTGTTGATTATTCCACGGGCGTGTCATCAATAGGTCTAGCTAAAAACGAGACCTGGTCAATACTGCCTGAACGTAACTGATCGAGCCGTTTAATAATTTCATCACGGGTCTTCCGGAAAGACGTTCGTCCATCATCGTCAATCCCATGTGCTGTCGGATCTGGCAATGGCCAATGTAGATGAGGAATCTGCTGTAAAACCACCGGGCACACCTCTTCTGCACACAGGGTAATTACAAGATCAATGTCGACCGGGTCGATAGTCGCAACACTTTTTGAGGTTTGATTTGTAATATCAATTCCTATCTCAGCCATCACATCAATGGCTAATGGATTGACGTGGGTTGGGGTCGATCCGGCACTTGTAATATGTACCGAAGCGTCGAAAACACGTCGCGCCAGCCCCTCGGCCATCTGACTCCTAGAAGAATTAGCCACACACAGAAATAAGATTCCTGGCATCTTATAAGTGTAAAGCAATCCTCACCTGCAAAGCACTTGGTGCGCAGGATACAATGCGAGTAGCAACAGTTTTACGATTGGTGAGGTGGCCGAGTGGCCGAAGGCGGCGGTTTGCTAAACCGTTGAGGGGGCTTTAACCTCCTCCCAGGGTTCGAATCCCTGCCTCACCGCCATTTACTTCAGCAAGAGGGTAACTATCTATTCATCTGGGTGTGCAAGCAACTCACCCTGTGCATCTCTGAGTGGACGGAGCCCCGTGACGCGGGCGCGAGTTTGTTGAGCTTCACTGTAAAAACCCGCAGTGGTTAAACGAATTGTCACGTAGCCCGATCCCAAGTTTTCCCAGTACCAACCGTGAATACCAGAGAATGGTGCCATATAAGAACCGTGCGCCTGCTCCACTTCCTTAGTATCAAAGCTTTCAGCATAGCCTGTAGGGGCCCCATCGGGGGCACTGTGGAAATTGAAACTTACCGGCCCGGTGGCTTCCCACGAAAAGAGCATGCTGGCACCTTCAACCATTCGATAAGTTGACTCAGCCCACTCTGTCGGTGCTAATTCAAACTCAAGAACATCAGTTTTATATTGTGTGTCTTCTGGGATAATAGGTTGAATACGAGCTAATCCCATTAACCCAAAAACATTCCCAGTACCAATCGGGTCGATTCCATATTCAGCAGGCAAGACGACTCCGATCACAATGACAATAGCAACTAGGAATGATCCAGCTGTTACCAAAGCTAGTCGACGTCCCGAAGGTTTATCGCTGGATTGAATCATGCTACGCCGACCTCAGTTCAAGAGTAGAAAACATATCCAAGTATTTGGTTGCCAGCGAGAACAAACCCGGCAGTCATCAAGGCCACATTCGTTGCGAACGCATATTGTTTAAAACTGTCATGGTGGCGCCAATAGGTGAATCCAATCAAGACGATGGTTAGAGCGAGGAGTTGGCCGATTTCCACGCCCAGATTGAAACTCAACATGTTGGTAATAAGTCCCGTCTGGGAAAGCGTAAACTCTTGCACCTTAGTTGCTAGCCCAAAACCATGAAACAGACCAAACACCAGGACTGCTGTTCTTGGATTTGGCCTAGATTGAAAGATACGTTCAAACCCACCAAGATTGTCAAAGGCTTTGTACACAACTGACAGGCCAATAATGGTATCCATAACATAGGCATTGGTTCCGATGTTTCCTAAGACGCCAAATAAGAGTGTGGCACTATGTCCCAGCGTGAAGAGGCTAACGTAGAGAACAACATCTTTGATCTTGTAGAGAAAGAAAATGACACCCACCAAAAAAAGCAAGTGATCATAGCCAGTGACCATATGCTTGGCACCTAAATACATGAATGGAAAGAAGGCAACCCCGTCTACGGCTTGTACAAATGCCGCATTTTGCTCATTCATAGGATGAGCGTGAAGGGGTATGAGCAGCCCTCCAAGTAATAGTGTTAACCCGATACTAAACGATATAAATCTATGAGCACTCATTTTGTAGCAGTGAAGGTCAACTCTGAAAGTAGTTAGAAGATTTTTGCTTGGGATCATCGGTTCCCCAATGAACTTTTTTTTCTACCTCTTTAAACTTTGGCACATGTTTTGAGCAGTGAATATATGCTTCTTGCACTGTGACGTACACCCACTGTTCGATCAATCTTGCTGATCGGAGTTCGTTGTTGTCACTTACTCCAGTTGGCACATCACTGGGGGGACGACGTTCGGCAGTTCCATTAACGTGTAGACCAACAGTACTTCCAAGAAAATCCAAAAACAATAATCCAATCTGTGGATTTTCTAGAATGTTGCCAAGGCTTGCGAAGACTCCGTTGCCCCGAAATTCTGGGTACGCAAGGGTCTTTTCGCCGAGAATAGTTACTAGGCCTGTTTTCCCAAACCGCGGGGAACAATCACAGGACCCAGTTGCATCAGCGGTGGCAATGAACATCAATTTTTGATTTTGAATAAATTCTTGCATAGCTGGCGTTAGATGATCCTTAACCTGAGATTCGTAGAAATTCTTTGCGCGTTTACGACTTCCACGTTCCGCTTGAATTATTTGCTCGCTGAGAAGGCTCATTCAGGATTCCTCTATCTAGTGCTCGTTAGTTCGTTTGGAGAGATAAGAGTCTAACGCAGCCACTAGTTCAGAGATCGTTTATTTCATAACAAAAAGAGTAGGTCTAGCATAATTCAATGGTTTCCTATAAACTCTAGCAACGTAATGTTTCAAACATGCTCAACTTCTCGTTTTAACAAGTACTGCTCGCTCATCACTTTCTTGATTGTGCTGGCTGGAGTTACGGCAACCTCCGCCATTCAGCATACCGACCACACAGTAGACCAAGATTGTGCAGTTTGTCAGTTACGCCACCAATCCGCTACACCTGCTTCAGAAGGTCCATCGTTCGTTACGAACTACATATCAAACTTGATACAGAGGGAGCAGGCTCCCGCTTTGACTGTGTTCGAGTACCAATCTGAAGCAAGCCCCCGAGCCCCACCCACTTCATAAACTTTTCTATCTATTATTTTTTTGTTGTACAGGTACGTGCACTCGCGTCACGCGTACGCGCCTGCCTGGATATTCAAAAACCGTAAAAGTTTATATAGATCTAGTGGGTATATGTGATGTTTAAAAAACCATGCACGAACTTGTTATTAATTGCAGCACTTCTGACGATGGTGTCGTCGCCCATAACAGCTGCGCAGGACACGGGTAACAGTACAGGTGACATTCAGGGAACAGTGACATTTGCTGCAGATGGGGAAGCTGTCCATGGTGCTGTCATACTGCTTATCGGACCGGGGCTTGTCGTCCTCAGTGATGAAACGGGTGCCTTCGTTATTGAAGACGTTCCAGTCGGGACCTACGAGGTTCTCGCCCAGCGTCAACTCCTCACTGCTACACGAGAAACTGTCACGGTTGAGCCTGGAGGCACAGCTACGGTAAGTTTTGCACTTGAATTGTCGCCAATCCAGGAGGAAGTGACTGTTACAGGGACGCCTGGCGGGGAGATCACAACTTTTGAAGCGTTTAATGCTACGACCGTTCTTAACTCGTTCGATACGATGATAGACCCAGTAGGGACAATAGCTGAAGCTCTTGAAGATCAGCCAGGTATTGCCAAACGAAGCTTTGGTGCCGGCGCGGGACGACCGATCATCCGTGGCTTTGACGGCGATCGGG
>CEUS01020995.1_pt1 | contig 30068 bp, 23 predicted proteins | sample 427031 | NCBI WGS metagenome assembly CEUS01 (sample SAMEA2622837, study PRJEB7988) | marine metagenome | biome: marine biome (ENVO:00000447); feature: marine epipelagic mixed layer (ENVO:xxxxxxxxx); material: "saline water (ENVO:00002010), including plankton (ENVO:xxxxxxxx)" | depth 140 m | reverse complement strand
AAGATGTTATAGAGATATTGAGTAATAGAAGCGGAGTTAAGGGTGTACGTTTGGCCAATGGAGAAGTTTTGCGAGCTAACACCGTAGTACTCGCCACCGGTGCTTATAGCCACAAGCTTACTCAAAAATTCGGATTGAGTCTTCCAGTACAGGCAGGCAAAGGATATCACCGTGATTTAGCAAACAAAGGAGAAGAAAAATCTTTTAATGTCCCCTGCCTACTCGGTGAAAGCCATGTTTTCTTTACTCCTCTAGACAAATTCACCCGCCTGGCAGGCACCTTAGAATTTTCTGGAGTCAACCACAAAATTAGACATGAACGACTTGATCAACTCAATAAGGCTGCAAATCAATACTTGGAAGGAGCGGGCGATGGCACACCTACCTCAGAGTGGTGTGGGCTCAGACCATGTACGCCTGATGGAATGCCATTTGTCGGACCCGTCCCTGGACAAGACGGGCTCTTTGTGGCCACAGGTCACGCTACTTTAGGCCTCACCTTGGGCCCAGTAACAGGAAAGATTATAACAGAGCAGGTACTGGAAGGGCGCACATCATTACCAGCAGAGCCCCTGGGTATAGAAAGAATCTGTTAAAATCACCAATGTAGGTAACCGGCATTATATCTATTTTCGAAAACCAGAAGATTATAGAGCACTACATCAATGACCTATTGGGTTGCTAGACTACTTGTTTTAAATGTATTGATTTTTCTATTGATACATCCGGGCACTCTTGTGTACGCCCTGCTAACCCTTTTCCCTCCAGCTGTGGTCGGGATCGATAAATTTTATGTTCCTACGATGCCATTCAGGCCCTGGACACTATTGACATATATGTTTCTCCACGCTGGATTTTGGCATCTCTTTTCTAACATGATAGGGCTTTTCTTTTTTGGACCCAGACTCGAATCAAGGTTGGGTGCTAGAAACTTTCTGTGGCTCTACTTTTTAAGCGGACTCGGTGGAGCAGCGCTATCGTTTATTTTTTCGTTCAGTGCTCCAGTGGTAGGAGCTTCGGCCGCAGTATATGGAGTTCTTATAGGCTTTGCGATTTATTGGCCAAGAGAGAACGTTTACATATGGGGGGTTTTACCAATTCAGGCTCGTGTGCTGGCCGCTGGCCTTGTTTGCATTAGCCTATATAGTGGTATCGCTGGCACAGGCGGGGGTGTAGCTCATTTCGCCCATATAGGCGGACTCGCAGTGGGAGCTGGATACCTGTACTGGCTAGATTGGCATCACGGAAAAGAAAGGCGCGACTTCAAGAGGAAGGTCCAATATACTCCGTCGGTTGGAAGTTCAGATCGTGAATCTATAGCACGCTGGTCTTCCATCAATCTCTCAAGTATACACGAGATCAATCGTATTGAAGTAGAATATTTGATGCTTAAGATTAACGATGGGGGAATCAAATCTCTCTCTCTTGAAGAAAGAGCCTTTCTAGATAGACTATCTAGAGAATAAATGCCAGTGAGTCAGCTTACCGTTTTACTAAGCGATTTCACCAACAGATACAAAAAATCCTGGCCCTCGTGAAATGATTTAATGAGTATGCGTTCGTCCTGTCCATGGGCACGCACATCATCCACGTCATTAAAAATTCCAGACACACCATATACTGGTATTCCAGCTCGCCTCAAATAGAGAGCATCAGTAGCGCCAGTACTCATGATCGGTACAACAGGAACACCTGGCCACATCTTTTCAGTAATCTCTTTTATAGGTCCAAGCACTTCAGCACTTAAGGGTGATGGGGGGCTAGGCTTGGGTGGTGCTACAGGGGTAATTTCTACTGCAGAACCAGTAATACGCCTTAGGGTTGCCAGCACTTCATTAGGGTCATGATTAGGCAATATCCGGCAATTTACTAGAGCCTCAGCTGTCTGTGGGAGAGCATTGTCAGCATGGCCTGCATTCAAACGGGTAGCGACACAGGTAGTCCTCATACGGGCATTGTAGTGTGGAAACACTTGGACTCTTTCCAGTGCAGGAACGTTTCGAGGATCAGCAAGCATAGTAAGGACAGCAGATCTAATATTTCCACCCTCCACCTCGGCCGTTCCATTAAAGTAAGCTCTGGTAACCTCGTTAAGCATGACTGGAAAACGGTATTCACTAATCGATAAAAGAGCATTCATGATGTCATAAATGGCATTATCTTGTCGAGGAAGAGAACTGTGTCCCCCTGAATTTGTAGCCCTAAGCTTAAAGCTGTTGTATACCTTCTCACTTGCCTGAACTGAGTTTAATTGGTGCTTGCCGTTCTTGATTGCCCCGCCGCCACCTTCGTTGAGAGCATACCCAGCATCTATAAGTTCTCTCTCGTTCTGTAGTAGCCATTGTACACCATTAAACTGACCGCCCTCTTCATCTGCGGTCAGTGCTATAATTATATCTCTATCCGGTGTAAAGCCTTCTTGTTTATACCGAATCAGGTTTGCGGTATATATAGCTGCCTCGTCTTTGTCATCAGTAACCCCTCTCCCATAGTAGTAGCCATCGGATTCAAGTAACGTCCACGGATCAATACTCCAATCCTCTGGCAAGGCTTCCACAACATCGAGATGGGCTAGCAGAAGTATAGGCTGCCTTCCGGAATCCTTTCCCCGAAGACGGGCTACTAAATTCATTTTCCGATCGTTTGGGCCCACCACATGAACATCTTCAGATGGAAATCCGGCATTAAGTAAACGAGTCGCCATGGCTTTGGCAGCAATAGTGGTTCCAGCTGAGTCCACAGTGTTGATTTCGACTAACTCTTCAAGGATATCCCGTGCCAACTCATGATGAGGGCCTAATATGTTCTCCTGGGCAGTTATAGGAGAAACAGTTAACATGACCTCGACTGCAATGGCCACAAACATTGATTTCATCAAGTTGTTCATATTTTACATCTCTGATTTCTTGTATGACACCGCCACCTCTTTTGTCTTCAGTGGGACATCGCCCATCTTTAACATCTGTTATTGTGTATAAGTAAGCGATAGCATGCAAGTTGCTATCCACCAACTAATAATTAAACATCCGTATTTAGATAGATTATCAACGAATTGCCCTAAGAAAACATTTATATGATTAGGAGAATCAAAATGCCTCGAGGATCACTCGTACTTATCCTGGCGCTCACAATCGTTAATTGCGTGTCCGTAGATACTGATCTAACACCGGAGTACGTTAGCCCAGAACCAGAATATCTCAACTCAGGCAGTTCACTATCCGAAGGTGTTCGCTATGGAGAACTACTCTTTATATCTGGAAAGCTAGGCACTAGACCAGAAAGAGGAATCGAGCCTGAAACACGTACGGCGCTTACAAAGATTAAGGATGCTCTCGAGGAATTCGGATCCTCTATGGACAGAGTGCTTAAATGTACAGTTTTCCTTGCAGACATGACCGAATGGGGGGCCATGAATGAAGTGTATAAGGAATTCTTCCCGGAAAACAAGCCTGCCCGTGCAGCAGTAGGAGTTAACGGCCTTGCTGCCCAAGCTCGCGTCGAAATTGAGTGTGTTGCAGCCGCTTAATAAGTTTGATATTAAAATACCCTCAATAATGTATATAGTAACTGACAATGAGATCTATTTGAGTGAGTAAAAAACAACTTGAGATTGCTACACTGGGAGGGGGTTGTTTCTGGTGCCTGGAAGCTGTCTATGAACTCTTGGAAGGAGTAGACATGGTGACTTCTGGAGCATCTGGTGGCCACATCGTTAACCCTAGCTACCAAGATATATGCTCTGGAAACTCCGGACATGCAGAAGTGGTACAAATTCAGTTTGAACCTGATGTAACTGACTACCGAGAAATTCTCGATGTTTTCTTCGCCACTCACAACCCTACCACACTCAATAGACAAGGCAATGATATCGGGAGCCAATACCGTTCAGTTATTTTCTATCATTCTCATAAACAACAAGAATCTGCAAAATCCAAAATCTCTGAACTTATCAAGAACGAAATATGGGAAAACCCTATCGTAACTGAAGTTCTGCCTTTTCAGGAATTTTATCCAGCTGAAAATTACCATCAGAAATATTACAGTAAAAACGGACAACAACCCTACTGTAAGCTGACCATTGATCCTAAAATTGCACAACTACGTTCCAGATTCTCTCATAAAATCAGGAAGGCTTAAAGCATACTAAAAATCAACCTTTAAAAACTCTTATCTATATCCTGGCCTGCACTGTGTAAAGCTGGTAATAACGTCCGGCAGCAGCAATCAGCTCTTCGTGCTTACCCCGCTCCACAATTTTACCGTCCTCAATCACCAAAATAAGATCGGCTCGCTGGATAGTTGAAAGCCTATGAGCAATAACGAACGTGGTGCGTTCTTGAAGCAACTGTCCCAGGCTGTTTTGTATCAGTGCTTCACTTTCTGTGTCTAGGCTCGAAGTTGCCTCATCTAGCAGTAGAATCCGAGGGTTAGAAAGGATAGCCCTGGCAATAGTAACACGCTGGCGCTGCCCCCCCGAAAGCTTTACTCCCCGCTCTCCAATTAAGGTATCCAAGCCTTCTTGGAAGCGATCAGTGAATTCGGTTACATAGGCCTGCCGAGCAGCAGATTCTACATCCTCATTCGAAGCGTCCGGCCTGGCAAACAAAATGTTTTCTCTGATAGTGCCATCAAAGAGGAAGTCGTCTTGGAGTACCAACCCAAGTTGTTTCCGATAACCAGCCAATCGCACAGTGGCAAGGTCGATACCGTCAATTAGTACTCGGCCAGAGTCTGGGGTAAGGAATGTGGCCGCTAATCCAGCCAAGGTTGACTTTCCAGATCCAGAACTTCCCACCAAGGCAATAACACTTCCGGGATCCGCCTCAAAATTGATACCCTCGAGTACCGGCTTATCCTCTTCGTAAGCAAAGAAAACATCTTCGAAGATTACGTGGCCCTCAATTGTTGGCATCACTTCAGTACGTAGTGGATCGTCATCTTCAACAGGCCAAGCGAGAAGTTCAGAAGTTCGATCAAGGCCTGCGAAAGCTTCGGTCATCTGAGTGCCAATATTGGACACCTGGATAATTGGCGCGACCAGAAAACCCATAAACAAGGTGAACGAGAACAACTCTCCTAGAGTAAGTAAATCCTGGAGGACCATACGGCCACCGTAACCCATAATAAGCACACTGGCGAATCCCACGAACAGAGTTCCGAAACTGGTGACTGTGCTAGATGTTGTAAGTGTAGTCCTCACATTATCAAAAATACGGAGAACACCATCCTCAAATATTTTGCCTTCCTTGTCTGTGGCGTGGAAACCCTTGATCACCCTGATTCCACTCAGGGATTCCGTGAGCCTCCCGGTGACTTCAGCACGAATCTCACCGCGACGACGAAAGGCGGGCCTCAATGATTTGAATGCATTAAAGGATACGACTCCAAAAAGAAAAAGTGGGACAAGGGCGAGGATGGTCATAACCGGATCTATCCGCACTAAAAAAATAAAAGCAACAACTGCAGTAACCGCACCTCCGACCAATTGTACTAGTCCGGTGCCAACTAAATTCCTTACCCCCTCTACGTCATCCATTATCCGAGAAACCAATTCGCCTGTTTTGGAGTCGTCGAAGATCCGAACTGGCAATTGGATGACGTGCTTCTGGACTTGAGCACGGAGATCGGCGATTAAGCGCTGAGCCTCAACACTAAGAAGCAGGGTCAGTAGAAATGATGTACCAGCCTGAAATGCAATAGCAACCGTCAGTAAGCCCAACAATTTAAAGAGAAGGTCGATCTGCCCTTGCACTAATACTTCATCAACCAGGTATTTGGTGGATGCTGGGAGGACAAGCCCACTTAACCGATTAATAAGAATCAGAAAAATACCGAGGAGAATAAGCTTACGACGAGGCCAAATAATATCGTGAAAAGCATTTCTCAGGCTGGCGCCCGTTATTTTACGTTTTCTGGACATATTGTTCTATCCAATAATGGAAATTATTTGCCTTCCACCGAGGAGAAATAGCCCCCAAACCACAAGTGCTAACCCCGCTATTTTCCCAAATTGCTCACCACGTGGAGCAAAAGTCTCCACACTTATCAATAACATGAGGGCTACCATCCACATTAAATTCATTAATCCAAGCCCAAAGACGGTTAGCATAAGTGCCCAGCAGCATCCTACACAGTAAAACCCATGGGAAATACCCATACGAAATGCTCCTGTTGGGCCATCACGCCAACGTGAAAGAAAATATCCCATAGGATTTCGACAATGCCTTAGGCAAGCATTCTTAAGTGGCGTTAACTGATAAGTCCCCGCTCCTATTAGAATAAACCCTGCCAAAGGCGTTGATAACGCCGCAGAAGCTCCCAACAAGCCCCATGATCGCAGGCTTAACTGTAGCAATGCCCCCACTAAACTGAAGGCCGACCATAGAACAAGGTATCCTGAACAAAATAAAGCCATCCAACCATATCGGAAGGCGCCAGACTCTATATCACGGGTAAACTCAGCAAAATTAACAATCCACGGAAAAACAACAGGAGCCATCATGACAGTCATCATGAGGATCCACATAAAGGTAGTTAATAAAATACCCGAACCCTCAATATGAATATTAGCTATCAAGCTCGTTATGCTCCCTTGACTATCCAATCAAAATTAGAATGGAGAGCATGAGTGCCTTCAGTAAAAATTGCTATTTCACCGTCATCATAACGCGTGTCTCCCTGGGCAATCACTTGCGTTGGAGAATGGATCTGATTGAAGATGTTCTGAAAAGTAACTGGCTGAGCTCGATCCCTGCCTTTGATGTCCCTTAGCTTACCATCCAGCATTCCTTCTATAACAACTTTTTTAGCAACACCTTCGTCCACGATATCTATGGATAGATTTTTTATGGGGAGCCTTTTTTCGACAAAACGATCTAGAGTTTCCCATGGACCACCCACTTGGCCAGTTATAATAGAAACGATAGCATCATGCTGATCATCTGACATATTATCATCGATTATTATCGCTTGAGTCCATCCACCTGAAATCATGTGTTGCGGACAATCGTAGGCAACAACAGCTTTTATGCCTGTGAGATCGATATCGCCGTATAATCCCTGGTCTATCCGTAGTGCCCAGTAACCGATACAGCGCTCATGCGTACATTTGTTAGAAAAATGCATATGTCCAGGACATACTACCTGACAATTACAATTCTCAAACAGAAGGCCTTTGGCCCACCATGAAACCTGGTTTGATCCATTGCTTTCATGCTGACCATTTAGATCGTGGCTCATGCCATAACTCACTTTCTTATACGATATCTTCTATCATCATTTTTACAGAAGTGCCATAACAAGGCCACTGCGAATCTTAGGTTCAAACCAAGTTGATTTGGGAGGCATTCGGCGATTCTGACGACACACTTCAATAAATTGTTCCATCGTTACCGCAGCCAGGGTGACCGCATAGGCAGCCCTACCTTCATCCACAGCATCCTGGAGCCAGACAACATCTTTATTGCTTCCTACGAAAGTTAATCTAGGGTCTCCTGGATCTTCGATCCCAAAAATTTCAGAAAAGAGATTGCGTTGTACAATATTTGCATCAATAGCATCCACAGCATTTTTTGGATCGAAAGTTTCTGGGAGTGGACACAAACGCATCCAACCTTTCTCGGCTGAGTAGATCCCAATCTGATGCGTTTCAGTGGGCTGATAGGTTTTGGTGCCAAACAATTCCGTGACCTCAAATTTTTTCGCTACTGCAGATAAAATTTCTGGATTCAGATCTTCTACCTCAGAAACAAGACGATTATATGGGTAGATGTTCATGGTTTCAGCAGGGAAAAATACCGTCAAAAAATTTTCATATCCCAGCATAACCGCTGCCGCACTGCGATGATTTCCATCAGCCACATAAGCATGCGGTTCTTGAGAAAAAAGTTGTATAAAAAATGCAATCGTCGTTGGATCATCCAGTATCCAGACCCGGTGTTGCACATCCCGGGAATCGGTAACTTCAAAATCAGGTGAAGTAGAATCAGCATGTGCCCTAAGTGTGGCCTGAATAGCACCAGACACATCATCAATGGCGTTGTTAACAGTCCCGATAATAGTATTTGTTGCTTTGATGATATCGGCCCGACCTCGAGCTTTTCCCTCACGGATGCCCTCATTACGGATAATCGATCCCTGGGGTGTGGCCTCAGTGCGAATTTGGTCTGTACGAGCCATGCCTCCTAGGCCAATTTGAGGGCCTTTGGAATGCCTTGGATCTTCAATTTCATATGCCCAAAGTATGTTTTTAATTTCTCTTGTTAAGTCACCCTTAATAAGCTCTGCCATATTAAGCTTGGCTCTAGTCAAGGACGTAGCCAAATCTTCTTTGCCAATATCGTTCAGTGAAGGTACGTCACATTGGGGCATAGTAATCCCTAAAACACTCGTGGGATTTGCTTGGACGAAATTCCAAATTTCATCGTCTCCCTGGAATTCGTCATAATTACGCGTGCTTATCCGAGCAGCGGCCTTAGAATTAACCGGGACCAAAGCTCGAGAAACAGGGGTGATCGTAATCAAGATATCCTCATTTAGTTCTTTCTCATTTTTTCGCGGACCGAGGTGCTTATGTTTAGGTTACAGACAGATCAATCTACAAAGAACCTGAACCCTTGATTAACCGTATCTGCCTTCTATGTAATCGGCAGTCTCTTGGACCCTGGGCGTTAGGAAGAGTTCGTCCGTGGGGGCATGTTCAATCATTTTTCCCAAAAGCATGAATGCACACTCTTCACTGGCGCGACGGGCTTGAGCCATGTTGTGGGTGACAATGAGAATTGTGTAATCCCCCCGCAACCCCCAAATCAGATCTTCGAGAACCTGAGTAGCTTCAGGATCAAGTGCTGAAGTCGGTTCATCCATGAGAAGCAGGGATGGCTTGACTGGCAAAAGACGAGCAATGCATAGTTTTTGTTGCTCCTCCAATGAGAGAAGGGTAGCCTTTCTATCCAATCTGTCTTTCACATCATCCCACAATAAAACTTTCTCGAGAGAACTCTGGACTATGTCGTTCTCGTCAGCCACAGATAATTTCTTGTCCCGATAATGTAGGCGATGGCTGAAAAGCACGTTATCTCTAACGGAAAGCGGAAGAGGATTTGGTCTCTGGAATACCATTCCCACTTCTCTACGTAATCGAGAAAGGTCAACCCCTGGATCGAATACGTTATGGCCCAAAACTTCAACCGAGCCTTGAATACGGACGTAGTCACCAAATCTCTCATTGATCCGGTTAATAGTACGTAGTATGGTAGTTTTACCACACCCAGACGGACCAATCAAGGACGTTATCATGCCTTTTCTTATTTGGAGACTCACCTCAAAGAGGGCTTGAAACGTGCCGTACCAAAGACTCAATTTTTTGGTCTCGATGGCTATCTGTTCATGCTTAACCAAAACGACCATCCAAATAGTCACGAGTTCGCTGATCCTTGACGGTACCAGTGTATAGTTCTTCTGTAACCCCAATCTCAACCAATTTTCCATTTAAGAAGAAAGCTGTCCTGTCAGCCAAACGTCGTGCCTGCTGCACCAAATTAGTGACCATAATAATAGTAAGCTCTTCCTTCAGATCTCTCAGAACATCCTCAATCCTCATTGTAGTAACAGGATCAACAGCGATTGAGAATTCGTCGAGAAGAAGAAGTTCGGGGTCTTGGGATAGAGCACGTGCGATTGTGAGGCGTTGTTGCTGTCCACCAGAGAGGAGACTGCCTAATGCATCGAGGCGATCCTTAACTTCATCCCATAAAGCGGCCCTTTTCAGGCAACGCTCAACTATATCGTCGAGCTTAGAGCGTTTCTTGATCCCTGAGATGCGAGGACCTAGGGCTACGTTGTCATAAACTGACAGGGGCAATCCTACTGGTAGCGGGAATACAACCCCAATACGTTTTCGCAAATTATATACATTCTTGATCTTCTGAATATCCATACCGTTGAAGTATATATGACCATTCACTGTCATAGACGAATCGAAGAGATCCATACGATTTATAGCACGCAAAAAAGATGTTTTGCCACTGTTCGCAGGTCCGATGATACCAAATATCTCATTAGACTTGATCTCCAAACTAACTCCCCCCAACACCTCTCTGTCGTCATATTTAACATGGAGATCTCGAACCGCGACCTTCGGGGGGACATTTACCATTTCTTCTTGCCTCGTAGATAAACGCGTAGAGCAATTGAAGAAGCATTCATCAAGAGCACCATTGAAATCAAGACTAATGCGACACCATAGGGAAGCACTTCGGGAACGTTTGGAACTTGAGTTGCGATGACAAACAGATGAAGTGACATAGCCATGGTCTGATCGAGGACACCTTGCGGCAAAAAGGGAAGAAAGAATGCCGCACCAGTAAACATAATAGGCGCTGTTTCCCCTGCGGTTCGTGATACCTCCAGAATAATACCCGTCAGAATACCACTTATCGAATTAGGAAGAACAACGCGCCAAATCGTTTGCCACCTTGTAGCACCCATGTTCCAACAGGCTTCCCTGAAAGCATAGGGAACTGCCTGCAGGGATTCCCTAGTAGCAACAATAACTACTGGAAGCGTCATAACAGCAAGCGTGAGACTGGCCGCTAAGATGCTAGTACCAAATTTGGCGAAAGTCACAAAAGCACCTACGCCAAATAGTGCATGAACAATAGATGGAACACCGGCTAGATTGATAATGGCCAGATTTATAATCCTGGTAAACCAATTGTCTGGTGCATACTCAGAAAGGTACACAGCCGCGGCCACTCCTACGGGAACTGAAGCTAGCAGTGCAACCGCTACTAACCAAACTGTCCCAATTAGTGCTGGTAAGATACCCCCCGCTGTCATTCCATTCTTTGGCTCAGTAAATAGAAAATCCCAGGATAGAACTGGGCCACCCTTCGAAACAAGCACACCTAGGATCAGGATGACAGGAATGACTAATAGAATAGTCATTAACAAAAAGAGAGCTCGAAAAAGCCCTTCTACTTTACGGTTATGTTCGTTTAGGGCAGTTGACGTGAACATGCTCACCGCTCTTCTCCTATCCCTCTTACCACAAGATCAGCTATAAGATTTATTACAAAAGTGACAGCAAATAAAAGAATGCCCAGTGTAAACAGGGCCTGATAGTGATCGGATCCTACCGCTGTTTCTCCAAGTTCTGCTGCAATAGTAGCTGTTAGGGCTCGCACAGAATCAAATGGGCTAGTGGGAATATTGAGGGAATGGCCACTTGCCATAAGAACAGCCATAGTTTCTCCAAATCCCCGCCCTACACCAAGAAGAATAGCCGCCATAAGGCCATTTTTAGCAGAAGGAATAACTACCTTAACAACAACCTGCCACCTTGTAGCACCCATTGCTTCGGCAGCTTCTCGGTAAGTATCAGGAACAGCCTTGAGAGCATCTTCGGCTATCGTTGTCATGATGGGAGCGGCCATCAAACCTAGTATGACCCCAGAATTCAAGGCACTAAGCCCCACCGGAACATTGAAAATTTGGATGATCAGGGGATTCATTATAGAAAGACCAATGAATCCCCAAACCACAGATGGAATAGCAGCCAAAAGCTCTATCAATACTTTCAGAGATTCCCTCAGGCGTGGTGTGGCAAATTCACTGATAAATATTGCGGCACCTAAAGAAAATGGTACTGACACTATCATCGCTAACCCGGTAACACTGGCCGTACCTGCTATGAGAGCAAGAATGCCATATGTGGGTTTTATTTGGGATGTGGGGCGCCATTCAGGAGAAGTGAAAAACTCCTTGACCTCCATGGTTCCAGTGATGAAACCAAGGCCTTCGCGTGTAATGAATACAAAGATCCCTATAATAAGAATAATAGCAGATATGCCACCCACAAAAACCAGTATGGAGACGATCTTATCTAGATACCAATCCCATCCGCGCCGATCAAGATATACCGGGCTTAAGTTACTATCAGTGCTAATTGAACTTCCTTCAGCGGGCACGGGGCCCTCTTAGGGTTTGCATTAGATCACGAACTCTGTGGGCAATTTCCTGGAATAACTTAGCGAACTGTTCTTCAGTCAGTTTTTCTTCCAAATCCGTCTTTTCAATACCCAGATCCCATTCGAGTAAAACTGTCCTGAATGGGATGTGTCGGATGTGTTCACTTACCCCATTTTCTAATACAACTACGATGTGATAGTGTGGAATAACCCCATCAAGAGATCTGAACTTCTTTGGATATTTTCTCTGAACGTCAATGCCGTTTTGGTCTAGAAATGCCTTCAATCCAGAGCCCAACCCTGTCGCCGAACTAATACCTGCACTCGAATACTCACCACTCTCAGGAAAAGCTTTGCGAGCATAACCCTCTGCTATTTGGCTCGCACAGTTGTTCAGTTGATCTAAGAAAAGGACACGAAATACTTTTGGGGGATCCAACTTTCCAGTATAAGCAAATACTGTATGCTCGCAGATATTATCGGCTTGCTCAGCAACTCGCTTGAGAAGATTAATTATGCGCAACAGTCCGAAAATATCTCGGAGTGACATCTCTTGACGTTCACCCACAGCAATAAGATCACTGAAGGCATTTTCTAGGACAGCGTCAGTTTGTTCTGATAGTCCGTGGGTATTTCTCGCCATAGCAACGTCCGCATTACGGAAAGATTTGAGCGCTTGGGCAAGACTCATGCGAGATTGCTTGCTAATTAGCTCTATATCTCGAGACACTTGGCCGGAGGGCATACCTGACAACTGTACAATTTCACGCCCCATGGTACTGGCGTAATCACCCACCCGCTCCAAGGCAATGTTAAAACGAAGTACTGCTGAGACATATCGCAGGTGGCCTGCACTCGGAGCATGGCGTACAATGAAAGCATGGCATAGTTGATCAATTTGTCTGATTTGGCTATTAACAAGCCGATCTCCCAGGATGACCTGGTTGGCCAACTCAATCCTATCACCCAAGAGAGCCTTGACGGCATCTTGTACCTGACCCTCTACTCGTTCAATTACATCTCCAACCTCGTTTCGGATCTCGTCGAGATCCTCTTCCATTCTCTTTTCATAATTCATAATAGACCATCAAGCATTTTTTTATATGAACAGTTTATTTCATACACACTTTACAGCTTGCGAAGGGGCATATCCTTTACCAACAATAATACATTGGCCAACCTCACCTAGAATCCAATTCATATAGTCAGCAATAACACCCTCCGGCTGTCCGGCCGTATACATGAAGAGTGGCCGCGCAATGGGGTATGATCCATCGACAGCTGTAGGTACAGATGGCAGAACACACTCCCCCACATAGGTAGAGACACAAACCATCTTCACGTGTTCTGTGGAATAGGCCAGCCCGCTGTATCCAATAGCACAAGGAGTGTTCTCCACAAGATCTACAACATCCTTAGATCCATGCATATCTCGAGATCCCAATTTGTATTCTTTATCAACCAACACCGTCTCTCTAAAATAGGCATATGTTCCAGAGTTATTCTGCCGGCTCACTCGAGCGATCTCGTTACTGGGACAACCTGGAACAGTTATGCCTAGTTCATCCCACGTATCTATCGTTCCGTTCTCGCCGTAGATGTCCGCAAGTTGCGCAATAGATAATTCTTCGATCGGATTATCAGAATGCAGGAATACCGCTAATGCATCGTATCCTACTATGAACTCGATTGGGTCAACACCTCTTTCTCGTGCACTCTCTAGCTCACTATCACGCATTTTACGGCTTGAGTTAGCTATATCTACAGTGCCGTTTATCATAGAAGAAATTCCGGTTCCTGAACCTCCACCGGTAACAGCAACTGCAACATTAGGGACAATCTCTGAATATGCTTCAGCCCAAGCCTGGGCAACATTAACTATGGTGTCAGAGCCTTTATTCTCTATAAGAATACGAGAAGATCTTTCGTTGTCAGACCCGAGCCCGCATCCGTATATGAATATTATACCCAGAGTTAACAATACTGATCTCATGATTGGTAGTTTTCCTTTGTTTATATGCCTGTGAGTGAAAACATCATCAAGTGCTAGGCCAGATTAGAAAGTGACAGATAATGTGGTTCTGAAAAAAACATCTGATTTGATGTTGGCTTCATCATAAGTAACAACTTCTAAATTTGGGATTACGTGGATATTGTCATGTAAACCAACGTCAATACCTAGAAGAATTAAATTTCCCTTGGAATCTTCAGCTATGGGGATATAGCTGATTTTTTCTCCACCTGGGACCTGGTCTAAAAGCCGATCCCAGCGAGCAACTAAGTTAATCTTAGGACTGGCCCTGAGTATCCCAAATGCCGAGAAAACATCTTGCTTGTCATAGGAAGCACGCATGCCGGCATTCAAGCCTGATGACTCTCGAAAATGCCTGGCAAACATGAGTCCTATCTTGCCGCGATCACCCTTGATCACGGCCATGCCTGTCAGTGTCCTGCGATCGGTATCGCCTGGTCGTTCCTCGTGCTCTGCTTCTACTTCAAAAACCAGATTACTAGCCGGGTATAGCGTCAGGGCAACTGCTACCTTTTTACCTTTGTTAGCCTCACCCTTGGTCCCCGAGCCATTCCCGACCATAGCATGGTAACGGAATTTGCGTCCTTCATCGAAGCTACCCTTAAAAGCCACGCCGAGATCTCTCGATGATCCGTATTTATATAGATCGAGCGGAGTCTTCTCTAGACTGCGGTATCCCCACTCCGATTCAAGCGTTGCTTTCGTTGGTGTAGAGGAAAGACCCATAATGATGCTATGGCGACCCCTCCTCCAACGGACCCATAGGTCTTTTATAAATGGCTCCACCTTGGCAGAGGAAGTAAAGTTGCCAGGAGAATTTGATTCAAAGCGCACACGACTATCCCACGAAGAATTGAAGCGTGTGTTGATATTCAGATAAAGCCTGCGATACCGAAAACCATTAGATCCTTCTATCTGGTCATTATGGTGACTGGTTGTCGCAAAATAATCTCCAAAAAAAAGACCGCTGATACTTGTTTCTTGAGCATGTGCATTCTTTGCAATAAGCAACGATCCGGCCACAGCCATAAAAATGCTTGCCGCTCGTATATTTAGCGATCTGCTCATTTGTATTGACGCACTCATAATAGAAAAGAGGGTGGCAAAATGATCTATAGGGACAGGGATAGATTAACGGATGCCTGTAACGAGTTGTGCGGACTTACGTAACGAGCTTGTAACAACGGATGTTAGGGAATCACCTGATTTCTTAAGGCAATTGATTCGATTTCGGATAACTTGCACGCCTGTTGATATTCCCCGGAGTTACAAGTCGTACATGTGCGTTGCCAAACATGCCCCTAAGTTCTCCGAGTGTTTCCATATTGGGATTAACTCTCAATGTTCGTGATCTAAGCAGTGGTTCTGGGGCACCATTATTGCTACCCACCGTAAGTTCAACCGGAACCATTCCAGGATTAGACATCAATAATTTTTTAGCGTCTGCAAACACACTGGCATCAAGCGATGTCCCACCAAAAACCTCAATTTCAAGAATCAGTTTATCGCTGTTCGCAACATCTTCCAGCACAATAGCTTCTTCAAGAAATACAGGCGGATCTTCCTCGTCCCGCTCTCTTCCACTGACTTTTCCAACGATAAGAACTGAAGCGTCCTGCAGGAGTGTCCCCCTGTATTTGAGCCAACTCTCCTTAAAAGCGAGAACTGTAGTAGTTCCATGAAAATCTTCCACAGTGATCTTACCCCACTCTGAACTATCTCTACGTGATATTTGCCGATCCACCTTAGTAACAACACAAGCCAAATGCACAGGCTGACCAATGTAATCCTTCAGATTTCCTGAATTCAGCCTATTGAAAGCCATGACTAAATCACGATGCTGTTCCAAAGGGTGTCCAGAAATAAAAAACCCTAGGGCCTCTTTCTCTCTTTTTAAGCGTTCTTGCTCAGGCCACTCAGGAGTTTCTGGTAATCCAGGATCAATTCTATCGATAGATACACCGCTAATATCAAAAAGGGATCCCTGTCCAGCAGCAGCCTCAGATCTGCGAGCACTAATCTCAGAGTAAGCGGTCTCGAGCCCCTCAAGAAGTTGTGAGCGATGCCCAAATGAGTCTAGAGCACCTGCGGCAATAAGAGCCTCTACAGATCGCTTGTTTAAAGCCCTTAGGTCAATCCTTTCTAGAAAGTCAAACATGGTTCCAAAATGTCCATCTTTACGAGCTATCAAGATTGACTGCGCTGCGCTTAATCCAACTCCACGAACAGCTCCCAGCCCAAATCGTATTTGGGTGGCCCCCACTGCTGTAAACTTCCACCCTGACTCATTTACATCTGGAGGAAGCACTTCGATGCCATCATTAAGTCGTGGTATATATCTAGGTAAATCACGGCATTCGCCGATGTACTTAACCACATCATCGGTATTGGACAGCACAGCTGAAAGCATGGCAGCCATGAACTCAGCCGGAAAATGCACCTTAAGCCAAGCCGTATGATAAGATAGAAGCGAATAGGCAACTGAGTGAGAAAGATTAAAACCATAACGCCCGAATGTCTCAATCTGTTCAGCTAAGCTCTCAGCAATACTTTTGTCTACACCACGCCCTACTGACTTGGTAACAAACTGAGTAAGCTCTTTTTTGATAAGCTTAGATATCTTCTTGCCCATCGCTTTACGTAGCACATCTGCTTCGGCCAGGTTGTAGCCTGCCAAGATGTTGGCAATGCGCATAACTTGTTCCTGATAGACAATAATGCCATAGGTGGACTCCAGTACGGGCTGGAGGTCTGGGTGATCGTAGCTAACCTGTTCTTCTCCCAACTTGCGCCTGATATACCTATCGGTCATTCCTGAGTCGAGCGGCCCCGGTCGAATCAGTGCATTAGTAGCAACTAAGTCATCAAAACGGTCACATCTCATAGCCCTTAACTTATCTATTGCTAATCTTGATTCGAACTGGAAAACACCAGCTGTTCCACCACCCGCTAACATCTTATAAACTGCAGGATCATCTCGAGGAACTTGGTCCATGGATTCATATATCTCACCACTCTCAGGATTTCTCAGTTCTCCTGATCTATTTTTTACAGATTCGACCGTATCATGAATTACAGTGAGGGTCTTTAGGCCTAAGAAATCCATTTTTAGCATTCCAACGTCCTCCAGACAATTCATGTCGTACTGAGTTACATGCATGACGTCGTTGGAATCTCCATTAGGATCATTCTTTCCGGTTTGAATACAGACCGGCACATAATCATCCAGAGGACCAGGAGCTATTACCACACCAGCAGCGTGAACTGAAGAATGTCTTGAAAGGCCTTCAAGTGTCATCGAGTAGTCAAAAAGCTTCTTATGCCTACCCCCCCTATCGTAAAGCTTCTTAACATCCTTAAGTTTTTTTACAGCCTTTTCCACTGTAAACGTCTGACCTGGAGCGTTGGGGATCATTTTGGCAATTTTATCTGTTTCAAAGGGCTCGAAACCAAGGGTCCGCCCCACATCACGGATTACAGCTCGGGATTTCATAGTTCCAAACGTGATTATCTGCCCAACAGCATCCTGACCATACTTCTCTTTAACGTAACCAATCACTTCTGCTCGGCGTTGGTAGCAGAAGTCGATGTCAATATCAGGCATCGATATCCGTTCAGGGTTAAGAAAACGCTCGAATAGGAGCCCGAATTCCAAAGGATCCAAATTGGTTATCCAAAGCACATAAGCCACAATAGATCCTGCAGCCGAACCACGTCCTGGCCCAACCGGGATGCCATTTTGTCGTGCCCAATCGATGAAATCCCAGGTGATTAGAAAATATCCCGCATATCCAGTCTCAGTTATGACACCAAGTTCGTAGTCCAGTCTCTCTTGTACAGCTTCTGGGAGTGGCTCTCCGTACCTTTTTTTGGCACCTTCAGTTGCTATATGTACTAGAAAACCATTTTCGTCCGTATGGTCTTTGGGCAAAGGAAATGCTGGCAGGTGATAACTCTTTTTAAAGCCCAGATTAACTTCTTCTGCAATTTTTAAAGTATTATCAAGCACATCGGGGCGATCAGGAAAGTGTTCGGCAATCTCTCCTGCACTCTTGAAATAGAGTCCTTGGTCATAGCGCATACGATCAGGGTCGCTTCGATCCCTCCCAAGGCCAATACAAAGAAGAACATCGTGGGCCTCATGATCTTCCATTTCTAAAAAGTGAGCATCATTTGTAGCAACGACCGGCAATCCCATCTCTTCAGACAACTTAAAGATCTTGGTATTGAGATCCGCTTGGCCTTCGGAATCGTGAGCCTGAACCTCTAGGTAGTAGCGATCTTGAAATAGATTCGCATACCAGTCAGCGGACTCTTTGGCTCCTTCCCAATTGTCAGCCATAATATTATTGGCCACTTCTCCTGCCATGCATGCTGAGCTGACAATTAACCCTTCAGAATGTGCTGCTAGAACTTCTCGATCTATCCGTGGCCTGTGGTAAAAACCTTCCGTGTATCCGATAGAAGATAGTTTCATCAGATTCCGATATCCTTCTATGTCTCGGGCCAATAAAACTAGATGGTAGTAAGGTCGTTCTATCCGATTGGATCTAGTACGGTCACGGCGATCACCGGGAGCAACATAAGCTTCCATCCCGATTATTGGTTTGATACCTTCCTTCTTAGCTAGCTTATGAAACGTCCAGGCACCAAAAAGGCACCCATGGTCCGTAAGAGCTAGCCCGGGCATCTCGTATTCTTTAGCCTGGTGAACGAGATCGGTGAGACGGTTAGCTCCGTCTAGGAGAGAGTATTCAGAGTGTGTGTGGAGATGGACGAAGCTCACAGTGCTTAACTTAAAGATCCTGGTTGAGAAATAGGCTGAACACGTTTCTTGGTGGAAGAAGCGTACGACAAGCTTTCATTTTACATCGTGTGCGGAAAGGCCACAAAGTGTTGGATGTGTCAATGGCGTAACAATGCGACTTAGGGTTCAAAAAAATTGCCAATAACCAACACATATATCCAACAACCAGAGCTTAGAAAGCAAAATATCCCGGAAATCACACTATGATTGAGACATCAAATTCCTAGAAGCACAGAGATAGAAATAATTGATACAGCATTGACCTGGGGGCTATCAGAATTTGTTATGTATATTACATGCTCACTACTTTACCTGTAGCAGAATAAGCGATTGGCCCGGAGAATTACTATGAGCAATTACAGCCGACGGAATTTCCTAGGTCATGTGACTGGAGGAATGGCAGCATCATTGTCCTCTCCAGAACTCCTGAGGGGAGAGGACCTCTGTTTTCCAATTACAGGTTCCAATCTTGAATCTGAATCTCGTTTTCGCATGGATCGCCTCCGCAGGGCTACTGAGAATATGGGGGCAAATAATTTGGCAGATGAAAATTTTTGGGAGTTGGTTAAAGGCATGTTCCCTATCCGTGAGAACTTGGTAATTATGAACGCTGCCAACCTCTGTCCATCACCTCTCACTGTGCAACAACGAGTATTCGAGCTCACCAAAGATGTGGATCAAGATGCATCGTCACACAACCGTAAGAAATTTAATCGCCTGAGAGAAGAAGCTCGTACAGCACTTGCACGTTATCTGGGTGCAGACATCGATGAGATTGCAATTGTCCGCAACACTAGTGCCGCAAACGCTACAGTAGTAAACGGATTAGATCTCGGACCCGGAGACGAAGTTTTACTGTGGGATCAAAATCATCCCACCAATAGTACTGCGTGGGATGTCCGTGCTGAGAGACATGGATATACAGTTATGAGGCTGAGCACACCTGCAGAACCCATTACTGAGCAGGACCTTCTGGATCCTTTTATAAAGGCCATGACAGACCGTACACGTATAGTATCTTTCAGCCATGCCTCTAACATTTCAGGTGTACGGCTTCCTGTAAATGATATCGTAAAAATGGTCCATTCCCGGGGCGCCTTAGCTATGATAGATGGTGCTCAGAGCTACGGATGTTTAGAGGTGGATCTTCACAATATCGGATGTGACTTCTATACAGGTAGTGCTCACAAATGGTTTCTCGGTCCTAAAGAGGCTGGGGTTCTGTACGTACGTAATGAGGTCCAGGCAGACCTTTGGCCTACTCATGTTGGAGTTGGTTGGGCTAACGCTGTTCAAGGCGGAGCCCGAAAATTCGAAAACCTTGGCCAAAGAGACGACGCTGCTGTATCTGCAGTGGGCACAGCTGTAGAATTCCATGAAACCGTAGGGACAAAAAGGGTTGAAGCTCGTGTTAAGGAGTTGGCCGCAGTCTTAAAGAAAAGCTTGGCCAGCCAACTCCCAGAGGTACGCTTCCATACACCCCTAGACCCAGAGCTCAGTGCTGGAGTGGTGGTTTTCTTACCAGACGGCATTAACGCCCGAGAGGCGTTAAACACTCTTTATCTCGACCATGAAATCGCTGGTGCATCTATGGGTGGAGGTATCCGCCTCTGTCCGCACATTTATAATACGCTGGAAGACATAGAGAAGGCGGTGTATGCTATCAGTTCACTTGCTTAATATCACGTTCCAGCAAGCAAAAATACCGATTTTAAATATATAGGTAATAAATTAAGACCCCTAGTAACGATAAGCCTCTGGCTTGTAGGGCCCCTTTTTGTCCACGCCAATATAGGTAGCTTGCTCATCCGTTAATTCCGTGAGTCGGACGTCCAGCTTATCCAGATGAAATAACGCTACTTGCTCGTCCAATAACTTGGGAAGTAAATAGACTTTGTTGATGTATTTACCATAATTCTGTGCCAGTTCGACTTGTGCTATAACCTGATTCGTAAAGCTGGCCGACATAACAAAGCTTGGATGTCCTGTAGCACAGCCTAGATTCAGAAGACGGCCTTCTGCTAAGACCATAACACTGTGACCGTCAGGAAAAATCCATTCATCATACTGGGGCTTGATATTGTTTTTTCGGATACCAGGAATCTTTTGGAGGCCAGCCATATCAATTTCGTTGTCGAAGTGACCTATATTCCCAACAATCGCCTTATCTTTCATCCCAGCAATATGCTTGGCGGTGATAACATCTCTATTGCCAGTAGCGGTAATAAAAATATCGGCCTCCCCAAGAATGTCTTCAATGCGTCGGACTGTAAAGCCTTCCATGGACGCCTGAAGTGCACAGATGGGATCGATTTCTGTTACTACTACGCGGGCTCCCTGTGCCTTCAATGCTTGAGCACAGCCCTTTCCAACTTCTCCATAACCGCAAACAACCGCCATTTTACCTGAGATCATTACGTCACTTGCTCGATTCAAACCGTCGATGACCGAATGACGACAACCATAAATATTGTCAAACTTGGACTTAGTAACTGAGTCGTTGACGTTTATAGCAGGAAACAGAAGTGCTCCTGCTTTTTCCATCTCGTAGAGTCGGTGAACGCCCGTGGTTGTCTCTTCAGAAACTCCGCGGATGTTTTCAGAAATCCTATGCCATTTATTAGAATCCCTGCTCAAGGACCGATGGAGCAGATTTAATACAACCCCCCATTCTTCAGGATCGGCCTCTGTGTCAAAATCCGGCACCCTCCCAGCTTTTTCATACTCTACACCCTTATGGATAAGAAGAGTTGCGTCCCCACCATCGTCTACAATAAGGTCTGGGCCACTTCCATCAGGCCATGTTAAGGCTTGTTCGGTACACCACCAATACTCCTCAAGGGTTTCCCCTTTCCACGCCAATACTGGGACACCTTTGGGGTCGTCGGGAGTGCCGTCACTACCCACCACAACAGCGGCGGCGGCATGATCTTGAGTAGAAAAAATGTTACAAGATGCCCAACGTACATCTGCACCTAAGTTCACAAGGGTTTCTATTAGCACTGCTGTCTGCACGGTCATATGCAGAGATCCCATGATCCTAAGCTCTGCCAAAGGTTTTTGGGATCCATATTTGGTGCGTATCGCCATTAAGCCCGGCATCTCTTGTTCAGCTAACCGAATCTCTTTACGACCCCAATCAGCCAAGGATATGTCAGCGATTTTGTAATACAACCGTGCTTCTCCGGTATCGGTATTTGTTTCTTCTTTTAGGGCCATCATGTCCATCATTTACATCCTAGGTACAAAATGAAAACAAACAATTACTGACATCTATCAAGTAGCCAACAGTGATCTCTAATACCAAAAAAGAGGCTACGTTTTAATATCTAAAAATAAATTTATAAAGAGAAATCAGATAGTCTATGACCATTTGCTACAACCCATAAACTAGCCTGTAGGCCTACGGCAACTGAAGGAATTAAGAATTGCTTCAAGCTGTAAGATATATTGGTATTTATCTTTACCCGGAGCATAAAGCCATGCATCAGCCAGATAATGTCTGTCTTGGTGTTTGCAGGGAATAACTCTAGTTATTAGGGGTCCACCAGCTGGAAAAGCATCTTCGGGAGGATTGGCCCAAACCGTACGTACCTCTTCCATGACAATATCAGCTTGCTGAAGACGGCGTATTTCTATAAGCGAAAGATCAAGGACTTGAGGATATCCAAAATGACCATCGGCCACTTCTTGGCGCCAAGTGAGAATATCATCTTTAGTCATACCCACCGATCCGTAAGCTTTTTCTTCTGGTGAATACGACCGCCAGGTGATTGTAATCTGACGAATTAGCTCCGATGGGTCTGGGTTGTCATTCCGGAACATGAAAACTGAATCTTCTTGTCTTCTTTTATACAGCCTTGGCAGCATAATGCTGAACTGTCCCAAATCCCACAGAGAGTCTGCAAGTGCCTCGTTACGGCCCGTCATGAACATTCGATTCTTTACCCACTCACGATATTGGTCATTCAACAGATCATATAGGGGGTCCATCAAAGGTTCAGCTTCTATGGCGTTTCCAGATACCAACAACATCACGGTGACAGTCTGGCCTTTGGCCCATACATCTTCCACCTGGAAAACATCTGGGAGGTCGGACGAAATTTGATTTGTGGATGCCAACACTTCTTTCATCCAAGGGTCATCAGCTGTTCCAATAAGTAAAATCTGCCTAAACCGCTGTAGTCGGTCCCATTCGGGTTGGAAGGGATCCTGATGTGTTACCATGAAAGTTTTTTCGGGACGAACCGTAACGATCTTAGCCTCCAAGGCTAATTCTACTAGCTCCCCAACTACAGCCCACCGATCTTCGGACGTGCCCACAATTATACTGTTGAGTTCACCCCATGACCTGGGTTTCTCGCAACCTGAGGACAGAAAAACTAAAACTGTTACCGAAAATAGTATGGAAATTTTGCTCATGACACCTAATTCGCAAAAGAGGATTGTGGGTATTCCCTTAAGGATACCTTTTATACATACACTCCGTTCCCGTATTTGAATTAACCAGAACTGATAATATCTATTCTTAAAAATGCAAACACCTTCAGTTCCTGGTGCTTCACTATCCTGATTATTACTATTGCACCCTTCCTCCCAGAATAGTGATTTTTACACTTCACAGGATCCCTATGATAGATAAACCTTATGTAGCTAAAGTATACTGAAATATGAAGACATTATGATCTGCCGAGGGTTACCCAGTGCCACTATTGCAATCTGGTCTTTCATTATTATAGCAACCACCCCTTCTGTTCTTATTGGACAAGAAGAAAACCAACGAGATGCCACTAAAGGGTCGCTTTTGGCTATCGCGGTACCCGTAAAGCAAAAACCCACTATCGACGGAATTCTGGACGAACCTTTCTGGGAAAACATCCCCCCAATAACTGAATTCAGGCAGCGTGTCCCAGTAGATGGTGGCCCTCCCTCCGAACTAACTGAAGTGCGTATCGCTTACGATGAAGAAGCTATCTACTTCGGTCTCACACTATACGATTCTGATCCTCAATTAATCCGGCGTAGCATTTTTCACCGTGAAGGACGCATAAGCCAAGACGACCACGTCTGGATTGGTCTCGATACCTATTTGGATCGGAGGAATGGTTATCTATTCGAGATGAATTCTTTTGGTACCCAGGGTGATGCCCTAATAACTGACGAAACTGATTGGAATTGGGATTGGGAGGGCGTTTACCAGAGCCAAGCCCGCATTACTGAAGAAGGTTGGGTGCTGGAGGTTGCTATACCATTCACCACAATCCGCTATTCTACTGCAGATGCCCCAGAGATGGGTATCGCCGTTCGAAGATCCATTAGACGAAAAAATGAAGAGGTGTACTGGCCGCACATTCCACAAAAATTTCGAGGTGGATTTAGGCACGTGTCGCAATACGCAATCCTGACCGGGCTTAAGGATCTTCCAAAGGGCCGTCATATGGAATTGAAGCCGTTCGCAATCATTGGTGGACAGAAAAAATATGAAACCCAAGACACCGACATAATTAAAGACATCGGAATCGACTTTAAATATAGTATCACCCCCAATATTACAGCGGACCTAACCTGGAATACCGACTTTGCCCAAGTTGAAGCCGACAACGTCCAGGTAAACCTGACACGATTTAGCTTATTTTTCCCTGAAAAACGGGAGTTTTTTTTGGAGAGAAGTGGCCTCTTCTCTTTCGGTGACGATAGGGAGACCGAAATATTTTTCAGTCGGAGACTGGGACTTTCTAATGGCATCAAGGGAGGAGGACGTATAACGGGCCAAGTAGGTCCGATATCAATTGGTACGCTCAGCCTCCAAACTGAAGACGCTGGCTCAGGGGATGGCCTGGTTAGGGGTTCTAACAACTCCGTCATACGTATACGTGGTGATATACTGCCCCGTACCACAGTTGGAGGGCTTATCACCAGTATCTATAACGGGAACGGTTACAACCGGGTTCTCGGCACAGATGCCCAAATACGCTTCTGGGGAGGGAGTAACCTGAGAGGGTGGTTCGCTAAAGCTTGGGACTCTGAAACAGGTGAATCCAATGCGGGAAGTGTGGAAGTTAATATACGCCCAGAACGCTGGTTCGTGGTGGGAGCTGAGCTAAACAGTGTTGATCCTAACTTCAATCCAGGCCTTGGCTTCGTTAAGCGTAAAAATATGATGCGCTATCAAGGAGAGATGCTCTGGACACCCGCATTCGACAACAGCACATGGGCTCGATCACTAGCTATTGGACTCAGGGCTAGCCAGATCAATGGGCATGCCGGAGACAAACAAACCCTGGCCCATGCTTTGCCCTTCAGGTTCTCTTTCCAGAGTGGCGAGCGAATCTATTTATCCGTCCGTAGAGAATTCGAGCGTATCATAGAGCCTGCTTTCATCTCAGGACGAAAACTAAGCCCTGGCGATTATACTTTCACATCTTTTAGTGGCTCTATCAGTACAAATTCGAGTCGGGCTTTCTCAGGGAGAACAAGCTTAAGGATTGGAGAATTCTGGAATGGGACCAGGACTGATTACAGTATGTCCACCTCTTGGAAAACAGGACCCTATCTAACTCTCAGTCCATCCTTTAGCCGTCGCCAAATCAATATCCCGGTGGAAGATGGAAAATTTTCTGCGGACATCTTTTCACTAAATATTTTAGGGGCCTTATCTCGAAAAATATTTGCAAACGCACTAGTCCAGTGGGATAATATTTCTGAGGAATTACAGGCAAATATTCGGATCGATTGGATCCACACACCCGGCAGTGATTTGTTCATAGTTCTGAACACCGGCTACAATACAAACGATGTCCTTGATCCAAGAGATACACGTTGGATTCAGAATACTGGAGTTGTAAAACTCACCTATCTGAAATCCTTTTAGGCAACAACCATAATCGGATTGGTTCTATTCCGGCCCTGTTGCTCCAGCAAGATCGCTAGCCGTTGCCTCATCACCCACAATCTCATCCACCACTACGCAACACGCCACATGACCCATAACATTTGAAGTGGTACGGAACATATCCGGAATTCGGTCAATTCCAAGAAGAATGCCAAGCCCAGTAAGCGGTACACCAGCAATCTCAAGAAGAGGTATCAAAGTTATTACGCTAGCTGAAGGAACTGGAGCCACAGTCATGGCTACCAAAATTCCTGCAATGCCCGCACTGACAAGGGTGGTGACCGAGAGAGAAATCCCTGACAGGGCTGCCAATAAAACCAATGCGGACCCTTGAAATAGAGCACTGCCAGCTCGGTTTATACTTGCACCTAACGGAAGTGCTAACGATGCGACCGAAGGGGAAACCCCTAAATCCTCTGCTTCCTCAAACATGACTGGCAAACAAGCAACTGAGCTGCAAGTTGAGAATCCCAACGAACATGTCCCAATAACTCCCTTGATAAACTGACCGAGATTTTTCTTGCCCACAAATTTTACCAGAGGTAAATAGAAGAGAGATATAAATACCAGAAGACCCACAAAAACAGTTGCCACAAATAAAGAAAGACTTGCTAGAAGCCCCAAGCCCATGCCAGCCATTACAGGTGCCATTATACCAAACACACCTACGGGTGCGGTTAAAAGAATCCAATCTGTGAGTTTTAAAAACATCATTGCGGCATCTTCTGCAAGATCTACTAAACGCTGACGGCTACTATGGGGCAAAGCTCCTGCGGCTGTAGCCACCAAGAGAGTAAATACTATGAGGGGTAACAATTCTCCCTCAGATGCTGAATTGAACGGATTCGTTGGAATCAGGCTTAAGAAAAAATCTAGACTTCCAGGAATTTCCGGTGGCACATCAACCGGAGTGATAGATTCGACCGGAATTGGCCAAATCTCCATCTCCAACACAGCTTTCATGAATACTATGCCTATGGTGATGGCAGGAATGGTAGTAACCCAGAAGAACCCTAAGGTATACCCCCCCAATTTACCTATCTTCTTCGGACTCCCTAATCGAGCCACACCCGCGAAAACAGTGAGTAGCACCAATGGAATAACCACCATTTGGAGAGCATTTATGAAGAGGGTTCCTAATGGGGACACGCCCTCCACAAAACGGTCCAGAATATTAATGTCAGTGACGGCAGCTAAAAGACCTACTAGTAGACCTAAAATCACTCCAAGGATGGTGGCCAGATGATTCAAAAATTTCCTCCTTGCTGGCATTCAGTGTTTGGACACTGCCTAGTACTATCTAAGGCATACCCTGCATCGTATCCATCGACAACCTGTTCGTAATGGAAATTCATGCTATCCATTTTGAGACTGGTGCATTCGCCTCTTCAAGTGGCTGCGTTACCACATCAAGCAAATAGGGGCCTTCCGTTGTGAGCGCTTCACGCATTGCATCACCAAGTTCGTTGGGGTCCTCTATCCTACGGGCTTTCATTCCAAATGCCCTTGCAATAGCGGCATGATCTGATGTGGCGAAATCAACAGAGAAATAAGAATCTCCCCTGCTTTTTTGTCCTGCTTTGATCCAACCATAACTTGCATTATTACATACTATGAGTGTGACAGGCAGATTCAGTCTTACAATTGTCTCCATCTCTCCCATAGAGATTCCAAACGATCCATCACCCATCATTCCTACAATGCGTCCAGCATCTGGACGGGCGAAATAGGCTCCGACTACACCGGGCAGAGAGTAGCCCAAGGCTCCAAAGGCCCTAGGGCTAACGAACCAACGGCCAGCCTCGGGAAGCTGCCAATAGCAAGCTATATAAGGACAAGGAGTACCTGGGTCTGCAATAATCACTGAACGTTCTGGCAGTGCATTGAATAACTCAGTTAACAACCGCTCGGGACGAATTGGCCATTCACTTGATTCGAATAGATCAGATACTTCAGCCATATGAGCCGATTTTGCTTGTTCGATCTCAGCCAGATCCACTCGATCGCCATGACCATTAACTCCCAGCCTACTAATTTCTTCTATTAAAGCAGCAAGTGCTAACTGTGCGTCAGCATGAATGCCAACAGCAACATCATAATTTCTTCCTATTACATCACAATTAGTATCAATTTGAATAATTTTAGTTGTGCCCGGCACTGGCAATGCCCACTTGTCTGTGGTGACTGAACCAGTGCCACTCCCTACGTAGACAATTAAATCGGCTTTGTGGACTAGGTTGTGCCGCCAAGGCCTGCCACCATTACTCCCAATGACACCGAGTGAATGTGGATCAGTCTCTGCGATAGCCCCTTTTCCACAGATCGATGAGGCTACAGCGGCTCCAAGTACATCTGCAAGTGACTTAACCTCTTTCCAGGCACCAGAACGAATTGTTCCAGCACCAGCTATCAAGACAGGATAGCGGCTATCAGCCAGTAAACGGGCCGCGCGCGCTATATCTTCTGGATCAGGTGAGATACGATCCTGAGGATAACTGCTGAAGCATTTTTCAGCATATACATCTTTAGCTTGCACATCTTCAACTTGCACATTGAAAGGTAAGGAAACATGGCAAGCGCCCAAGCTACCAGTAGTAGTTTCGCGGAATGCATTTCGGATCATTTCGGGAAGCTGTTCAGCCTTAGTCGGTGCAAAAGAGTGCTTGGTTATTGGTGTGAAAATTCCCTTTTGATCTAATTCCGTAAGAGTACCCTTACCTCTATCAGCAACCGCTATATCAGACGTCAAGCAAACTAGTGGCACCGAGGAATCATTGGCTTCAGCAACTCCAGGTAAGATGTATGTTGCACCGCCACCGCTCGGGCCTTCACAAACACCCACATTCCCACTTAATCGTGCATAGGCGTCAGCCATATAGGAGGCGCCTCGCTCATCCCGTGTAAGTATATGTTGGATGGATCCAGAACCTGACAATGAACTATACAAAGGCAATGAGGTGTCCCCACAGAGCCCAAAAACAACGTCAATGCCTAATTGCTCCAGTATCTCGACTACAGCGTCAGCACCTGTCATTTTAAAGAATCTCCGCAACTGTAAGTTGCTAGTGTCACCCAGCAGTAAGTGTGATAGCTTCTTTATCTAATATGCGTCCTTAATCAAAATTTGCCGAGAGCAATAATGGAGGTCTGATTGATGCATCACGGTCTTGGTGCTCATAATCACAAATTAGAAAACGGTGCTGTGGGTCGACACTTACAAGGAAATCGACTGCGGATTGTACTCGTAATCACAGGCCTGTTTATGGTGGCAGAGATAGTCGGTGGAATACTGGCGAATTCTCTTGCCCTTCTGGCAGATGCAGGTCACATGTTAACAGATGTGCTCGCCCTCGGTTTGTCGCTCGTAGCCACGCGTTTCGCAATGCGTTCGCCCAATCCAGAAAGGACATTCGGCTATGTTCGCCTTGAGATCCTGGCAGCTCTTGTTAATGGAGCATTTCTACTGGGAATTAGTGTTTGGATCGCCTGGGAAGCCTGGAATAGGATACAATCACCCCAAGATGTCGATGGCCCATTGCTCCTCACTGTAGCCTGCCTAGGACTTATCGTGAATATGATAGGTGCTACACTGCTCCATGAACACGCAACCGATAACCTCAATGTTAGAGGGGCTTACCTGCACATTATCGGCGACCTTCTTGGTTCCGTAGGAGCCATTGGCTCCGGGATAATAATAATACTTACTGGATGGACTCCAGCGGACCCTCTGGCTTCTATAATAATTTCTGGGCTAATCCTTATAGGGGCCTGGCGACTAACCAGGGAAGCTGTAGAAGTTTTACTGGAAATGTCACCTCGACACTTAGATACGACTGAAATTTTAAATGATTTAAAGTCCATTCAAAATTTAGAAGAAGTTCATGATCTACATGTCTGGACCCTCACAAGTGGATTTGTAGCACTAAGCGCACACGGGGTCCTAAGCGACCCTGCTTGCCATCAGGTAGTCCTGGATGAGATACGGAAACGAATGAAACGGTACGGCATCGAACATGTGACATTCCAACTCGAACCAAAACGTCTACATAAAATTACTATGACCAAAGCTGAAGTTGATGTGTAAGGATAGCTTGTATAATAAATCACTCTTTCGGGGCTTGAGTGCAGGGGTCAATTTGTCACCCAAGGGATTTAGTAAATTCAAATCTATACCTACAACATGAGAGGAAACTGAATGAGCTTTCCGAAGCGTCGCCTGCGAAGACTTCGCCAGAACAAAACCTGGCGAAGGGCGGTAAGGGAGGCCTCGCTTTCTGCGAATGACTTCATACAACCTTTATTTGTAATTGAAGGGAAACACATAAGAAGCTCTGTAGCCAGCATGCCCGGAATCTTTCAATTGTCGAT
>CEUS01047620.1_pt1 | contig 30101 bp, 26 predicted proteins | sample 427031 | NCBI WGS metagenome assembly CEUS01 (sample SAMEA2622837, study PRJEB7988) | marine metagenome | biome: marine biome (ENVO:00000447); feature: marine epipelagic mixed layer (ENVO:xxxxxxxxx); material: "saline water (ENVO:00002010), including plankton (ENVO:xxxxxxxx)" | depth 140 m | reverse complement strand
AAATCCAGAGCTTTAAGAAACTTTTGAGCAATTAGATTCATACCCTCTATAAGAGATTCTACAGTGGTGGATTCTTGTTGTGACGTAACAACCCTCTGAAGGTCATCTAAACCATCCAGGAAATTACGTAAAAGTTCAGATTGACCTTTAACCCACGCTTCGGACAACTCCATTGAAGATCTACGACGGTAATTTGTAAACTCAGCCGTGAGACGTAGGTGTTGATCCTTCAAGGAGTCTATTTCGGCCTGCATATCATCCAAATTTTTAGTCAATGCTTCTTCGTTTCCCTGTGTTTCTAAACCCTGGGACTCTGAGCTATCCTCATCTATACCTAATAAATTATCTTCACCAGAATCTATAGTTTCTTCATCTTTATCAATATCAGATTTTTTCTCAGGAATATCAGCTTTATTTTTGTTCATTTTCATCTCGATAATAGATCTTGTAAGACACACTTAATAAGTATTTAGTATTGAATTTACTTCTTCTGAACACATGTGGGAGATCTGAAAGTATAACAAACTACCTAATTACAACCCCAGAATCTAAGAAAAGTTAGAGTCGAGCCAGGTATTAATGAGAGAGAAAACCTCATCTCTCTTTATTTCGTTGTGCGGTTCGTGTCTAAATCCCTTGAGTATACATAATTCTATTCCAGATCCCAAAATACATGCCACAAATCGCAGAGTTGTATCCGAATCCACTACTAAATCTTCATCAGGAACAAGGAAAACAATCGGGACTCTGAAACTTTTAGGATCATTCAATAATTGTTTCTGGGCATCTGAGGCAGCCCAATATAGACCAGGAGTAACGAACTTGTGTACCATGGAATCTTTCAAGTAGGCCTGCTGGATATCGAGATCTCTGGTTAGGTTTTCTGGACGAATTCCCACGGGAACCTTAACCGCTGGCGAAATTATATTTGCTATCCTAAATGGCACTTCTAGGATCTTGGTAAGAGTTAACTTAAACCAAGAACCTTTCATGTTGGTCTTAAGCCATGGAGCAGAAATTATCGATCCAGCAACAGAATAGGTACGCGTCTGCAGATAACGTAGCGCGACTAAGCCCCCCATAGAATGTCCCCATAGAATAACTGGAGTTCCAGGAGGATTATCCATACCAATTTTTAGGAGTATGATTTCTAGATCATCTAGGAAATCGTCAAAATGGGAGACGAAAGCTGGCTTGCCTCCCGACCGACCATGCCCTCTCTGATCGTATGCTACAACGCGGAAACCGATTCCGGTCAAAAATTCTACGACTGGGCCATAACGCTTACTGTGCTCTTTATATCCGTGCACCAACAACACAGTTCCTCTGATAGAGGAATCAGGCTCCCAACTATTCCAGTGCAAAGAAATCCCATCTGGTGTAACAAGTATTCCTTCTTCCAGGGATATCAAGATGCAACAGTCACTTTCTTGAATAGTAAATGAAGTGCCGCTTGCGTTGCCCTTTCTCGGATTGCCTCTCTATCACCGATGAAAACCTTATGATGGGCTGACACTTGTCCTTGGTAATAAATTCCATACCATACCGTCCCGACTGGTTTGTCTTCCGTACCTCCCCCAGGCCCCGCAATACCTGTAATACCAACACCAACGTCAGTATCTAAAAGCCTTGCAATCCCCTGAGCCATAGCCATAGCCACAGATTCTGATACGGCCCCCTCTGCCTGCAAAGTGGATTCTTCCACACCTAGAATATCTTTCTTGATCTCGTCAGAATAGGCAACGATCCCTCCACGAAAATAAGCGGACGATCCAGGACTATCTGTGATCCGCTTAGCTAAAAGACCACCAGTGCAACTTTCGGCCACACCTAAAAACAATCTGCTTTGGATAAATTCTTTAGCCACTGTATCCATCAGGTTCCCACTATCTGAATCGAATCGATATGGTTTCAAAATCGGGCTTAAAACTGTTTCGGCCTCATCCAGAATAGTACGCATTTTATCTGGAGCACCCGACACAGATATACGTATTGAAACACCACCTAGGTTAGGTAGAGAAGCAATTTTAATTTCATCTGGTAATTCTATACGAACAGCATACAAAAGCTCATTCAGGACAGATTCAGGGATTCCAGTAGTATGGAAAGTTCTATGGGTTACAGGAGTTAAGTACCCATCAAAGTGCTCACAAATGAGATCCTCTATTGTTAATTCATACATTTCGTATAATTCACGAGGCACACCTGGAATAAGCACAACCACCTGTCCCTCGTAGTCGATCCATAGTCCGGGTGCACTACCACGAGTATTAGGAATCACCTTAGCACCTTGAGGAACCTTGGCCTGTACAAAATTGCTAGGCGGCAAACCGCTAGATCCTGGGAAAAGCAACTTATCTTGAATTTCCCTTAATAAATCCTTATCCAAAATTAGCTCTAGGCCTAAAAGGTCCGCTACAGTGGGTCTTGTGATATCATCAGGTGTAGGACCTAGTCCACCAGTAACCATAACCAGATCCGCTAAACGCATTCCTTCAGATACAGCATTCTTAATGGACTCGGAATCATCACCTACAACTAAACGCTTAATAACTGGAATACCTAGAAAAGCCATTCTCTTACTTAACCATGAACCATTGGTATCAACCGTCTCACCCGAGAGCAGCTCTTCGCCAACAGTCACGATCACACTTTTAACTCTTCGTCCTGCAATCACATCTAATCAATCCTTTAGGCTGATAAGCATGCGATACCTCCAAAGGTATTCAATCATAGAATAAACGGTCAGGATAATTGCTAGCCCGAGAGTTACACCTATCCATATTGAATGGAATCGCACCCATAGTACCCAGGAAATACCACCCCATCCTAAAATCTCTGCACTATCTTGAAGAGGATACCACAGAAGTAACCCACCTGAAAATAGATTTTGTATCAGTGCCTTATATTTACCGGATTGTCCGGCAGCAATAACCACATTTTTTCGTTTCGCCCATTGACGGAATAAAGTTACTAGAAGCTCTCGGCCAATGATGACAATCAATACCCACATTGGCAACATACCCCACCAAGGGATAAGCCATACTTCTTCTTCACGGTGAGATATCATGTAGAAAGGGATAAATGTAGAGAGGAGGAGAAGTTTATCGGCCAATGGATCAATAAGTTTTCCGAAATCTGTGACCCATCCGTATTTACGTGCTAGATATCCATCCCAGAGATCCGATAGTCCTGCGATTACAAAAAAAATGAAAGCACCAAAACGTGCGTCCACAGAAGGAGATATGGCCATCACAAAGATCACAGGACAGACTAAGATCCGTCCTATCGTGATGAGATTAGGAAGGTTACGACTGCCATCCATAGTCCGCTTCAGTTCTTGGTATGTACAATCATTCGCCTTTAGTAAAAGAGATCACAACTAAAGGTTGAACATTCATAAAAGTCAGAAAAGTTATCCAACCGTAATAATTCCATGCATAGCATCATCTTCCATGCGTTCAATAATTGCTTTAGCACGCTGACGGAGTGTTTTTCTGTTCTCCCAGGCTATGAAATCCTTCAGAAGGTTGATGTGGTCAACAGAAGCTTCTGCTTTGGCCATGTAACCCAAAGCTGCAAGACGTCTAAAAAAAGAAGTGCTGAAAAGGTCTTTACGGTGCCTTTTGATCTGATCCCTAATTACAAAAGCTGCCACAGTCCCTACTGTTGCTACGGCCAATACCGCAATACCAGTATTTCGAATACGCTTATCCATCTCTTACATCTCCCTTCGACCAGCAAGGGCCTCTACGATCGTTGAACCATCTACATACTCTAGATCACTTCCTACTGGAATACCTCTTGCTAAACGTGTTACTCGTATACCCATAGGTCGGATCAAATTTTCCAGGTAAACTGCTGTGACTTCACCTTCCACACTTGAATTGGTAGCAACTATCATTTCTTTAAACATAGCTTCAGATTTTTTGATGCGATCAATTAGAGAAGCCACAGCAAGTTCTTCTGGTCCTATACCGTCCAGGGGAGACAGTCTACCCCCCAGAACATGATATAGTCCTCTATATTCTCCAGATTTCTCAATTGCTCTAACTTCAAAAGCCTCTTCTACAACACATATTATAGTTCCATCACGTCTGGGATCGCTACAAATATCACACTTTTCAACTTCGCTAAAATTTCCACAGACTACACATGGACGCACTTTTTCAGCAACATTTTTAATTGCATCAGCAAGCCTAACCATTTCTTCGCGAGGTCGTTTCATAAGATGATATACTAGACGCTGGGCTGTACTAGGACCGACCCCGGGGAGTCGCAAAAATTCGGAAGTTAGTTTTTTAATTACAGACACTAAAATCTATTTGTTATTCGCACAGTATAAACACAATCAATCGTAGATATCATCTTTAGAATAAACCAGGAAGTTGGATAGGCATACCAAGTGTTGCTCTCTTCATATCTTTTTCATATTGGCTACGGGCTCTCCCTTGAGCTTTAGTAACTGCTTCCATCAAAAAATCTTGGAGCACTTTTACATCATCAGAATTAACAACATTAGGATCGATTATAATACTCGATACACTACCCCTTCCATCAACTGTTACAGTAACCATTCCCTCACCAGAAGAAGCGGAAATTTCCCTATTAGATAATTCTTCTTGTAGCTTTGCAATACGTTCCTTTAATTGCTTACCCACCTGCATTAGGTGTTGAAAATTTGTCATATTTAAGCCTTTTTATTACAACATCTTACAATCAATCCATTAACTCTAAGTCTAGCTCTTCTACCGCATCTTTGAGGACTGGTTCTTGTTTTATAAGATCCAATAAACGATCATCACTTGTATTATCTGCAATTTTATTTCCTAACTTATCCGATGATGCCTTATTGGAGGATCGGACAACTATTTTAGGACGCTCACCAATTAATCCTTCAATAGCATCTTGGATAGTATTCAATGCTTTCTGTTCTCTCAATTTCTCAAGCCCTGGCCCATCAGGAATTTCAATTTCCAAAGTTCCATTTTCACCTAACTCTACAACAGCTGCCTTAAGGAATGGCCCCATCCCAGATGGGATTCCTTCCCCTTTTTTTATGAGCTGTTTCCAAGCATCGATAACAGCACTATCCGATAACACTTCGATATCGGGAACAATCTCAGTTTCAGGAACATTATCCTGTGTGTCAGTAACTTTTTTTGTTTCTAAATTTCCACTTTTCTTGGAAAGCTCTTTAGTTGACGACTTCTTAATATTTTTATCGTTACCAGGAGAACTATGAGACGAATGGGTGATCTGTGAAGTTTTCTCAAAATTATTTAATAGCTCTTCAAGTGTAACAGTACGATCTACATAACTAAGACGTAGAAGCAGCATCTCTATTAGAATCTGTGGGTTTTCACTACGCCTAAGATTTCCAGAGCTTTCGAGTTCTGAGGCCATTGAGAGCATTCGCATTATATCTGCGGATCGGAATGATTTAAGACGAACCTCAAAAGCTTTCCTGATTTCCTCGTCCAGATCTAATGGGTCTCCCCCAAAAGAGAGTAAAAGAAAAGATCTTAGAGTACCTACAAGACCATGATAAAATTCCACAAGATCATATCCCTCGTAGACAAGTCTTTTTACAAAAGCAAATATCTCACCATGTTTACGACTGCTGAGGATATCTATGAACTCTAAATAACGCTCACTCTCTACTAAGCCGAGCATATGTGTTACAGACTCTCTGGTAATATCTTCACCAGTGAATGCGATGACCTGATCTAAAAGCGACAGAGCATCACGCATCCCTCCGTCAGCCTTAAGGGCTATCATCCTAAGCACATCGTCAGGAGCCTTATATTCTTCAGAATCAAGAACAGTGGCCAGGTGTGCTATAATGTCATCAATGCCGATACGGCGAAAATCAAAACGCTGACAACGAGATAATATAGGAGCTGAAGTTTGTTGTATTTTCTGTGGTTCGGTAGTAGCAAAAACAAAGATTACTCGTAGTGGTGGTTCTTCAAGAATCTTAAGAAGTGCATTCCATGCTTCCCGTGTAAGCATATGTGCTTCATCTACTATGTATACTTTGTAATGACCATCCTGTGACGGAGCATACATAGCTCTTTCACGCAGCTGACGTGCATCGTCTACACCTCTATTGGAAGCAGCATCTATCTCTATGACATCTAAAGCTGTCTGCCCACCCCATATCCTAAAACAGCTTTCACATTCACCACAGGGTTCACCAGCATCATCGCGATTAGCACAGTTGAGCGCCATAGCAAGAACACGAGCTAGAGTAGTCTTACCAACTCCTCTAGGGCCACAGAATATGTAAGCATGTCCAACCCTGTTTCCAGCTACAGCACGGCGCAGAGTTTCAGATACGTGCTCTTGAGTAACTACTTCATTAAATCGCCGTGGGCGATATTTTCGAGCTAAAGCTGTGTGGGACACGGACATAAGTTTTTAAAATCAATTTAGGTTAAGGTGTAGATCCGGCCACGTGTAAAGCATCTTTTAACTGTACTCCGACGACCTTACTTACTCCAGGTTCCTCCATGGTAACACCGTATATCCAATCTGCGGCCTCAATAGATCTTGGATTATGAGTTATAACCACAAATTGTGTCTGTTCCTTAAACTCCTGAAGTAAATTAATAAAACGACCAATATTATTCTCATCGAGTGGAGCATCAACTTCATCAAGAACACAGAATGGACTGGGTTTTACCAAATATATTCCAAATAATAACGAAAGTGCTGTTAGAGCACGTTCCCCTCCCGACAATAAGTCTATTCTCTGAGTCTTCTTACCCTTTGGTGAAGCATGGATTTCAATAGGTGATTCTAGCGGGTCTTCAGGATCAGTAAGCCAAATATCAGCTTCCCCTCCTTCAAATAACCTCTGAAAAGTAGATTTACAGTTTTCTCTAATTTTCTCAAATGTACTTTCGAATAGATCTATAGCAGTCTCGTTGATCTGTCTTATGGCTGACTTAAGGTCGTTGCGTGCAGAGGCAAGGTCTTCTCGCTGATCATTTAGAAATCCCAGTCGGGCACTCTCTTCGGCATGCTCTTCTACGGCAAGCATATTTACCAACCCTATGCGATCCAGCTTGATCAATATATCCTCAAGTTCTTCTTTAAGATCCTGAGGGTTACCTTCCACAGGATCAACACCTTTAATAAGATCATCCAACGGACGGCCCCACTCTCGTTCCAAACGTTCTTGGATAAGACTGATGCTTCTGGAGACATCTTGTTGCTCTAATTCAAATTGATGACGCCTGTCTACAGATTCTCTTTCAGCAGTACGCATTAAACGAGCCGTCTTTTCCGCATCTGCTAAATTTTTGACCAGATCGGATAACGCATTTGTTCTATTCTCAAGAACCTTTTCAGCCTGATCAAGTTCTCTGAATAGCATTTCTGTCGTAACGCTACCTTTTTCTTGTAATTTCTGAGCTGTACTGACTTCTCCTGTAAGGATTTCTTGTTCAGCATTAAAATCACTAAGACGGCTTTCTCCAACCTCATTCTCACGAATCAAATCCTGGATACGCTCTGTCATTCTATCCATCTCAGCATTAACCTTAGCTAAAGTCACTGAGAGCCGTGTCTCTTCGCCACGTGCTTCTTCCCATTCATCCTGAACTTCGGACAGAATTTCTCGAGCCTCCTTATGTTCTGTTTGGATATCACCTTCTTGGTTAAGTATAGTTTCACGATCTTCCCTTGCAGATTGTTCTCCTTCTTGGGCTCTAGCTCTAGCTGCCTTGGCCCCCTCTAGCTGTCTAGTAAGCTCATCTCGATGATCATCTATCCTAGAGCGACGATCACGCCGAGCTTCCATTTCAGACTTAGCCCTCCTTAGCCGATCTTCAACTTCTAGGAATGAAGCTCTTGCAGATATAAGAACACTCTCAGATTCTTCTACAAGAATTTCTTGTTTTTTAACATTACTCTTAGCAGAAACCATTTCATTGGTTGCCTGACTCAGATCCTGACGCAACGACTTAATACGAACTCTACGATCCAGTATTCCCGACGTACCAGAGGGTCTGCCAATTTTAATAAAACCACGCGGATCTCTTATAACACCTGAAATCGAAAGTTGCGAACGCTTAGTAGAAACCTCGACAGACCCTTGTACATCTATTAAGTCTACTTCACCTAAAAGAGCTTCCACCCAAGAAGATCCTTCCCCCTTAGATTTCACTGATTTTATCAGAGAGCCTCCAGCCGGATCTGGAACTTTATCAAGTGGAAGCAAAATAAGACCACCCTCCTTATTCCACTCATTAGTGAACCAATCAATAATTCGATTCACAGAAGTACTATCACGAACCACAATAGCCTGTGTGAAAATACCCAGATATGTTTCCACTAAAGGTGCTATTTCACTAGAAGTTTCAACGAAATCCAACAAAGATCCCACTACACCCATATTCTCAAGGGTAAGGGCTTTTTTAGTGGCAAGATCGATGCCCTCTTGTCTCAAGTCGAGAGACTCAAGAGCTAATACTTCCGCCTTCATTCCCTGAACTTTTCGAACAACATCTATTTCCCTATGCCTGATTTCATCTAAAATTTTTCGTTGGCTATCTAGAGATTCTTGGGCAGTTTGAAGTTGTTTTTGGGAATCTTCAGCGTCAGACTCGAATCCGTCAAAACGAGTCATGAAAAGGTCGCCCTGAGAATCCAGATCAGCGATAACGTTAGAGGTCTCACCTAGTTCCACAATGATACGTTCTATACGACGTTCAAGTTCAGCAGCCTGCCCTTGGGCTGCATCAGCATCACCTTCAAGTTGTGCGCCTTTTCGAACCAAATCACGTTCACGATATTCCGTATCTTCTAACTGCTTACGTGCTTCCTGAAGACGATTTTTCACGGCAGAGCATTTATCTGATTGACTTCTCAAATCCACTTGTGCCTTCTCAAAATCATCCTTCTGCCTTTTATGATTATCCTGGATATTAGTCAACTCGTACCTAACATCCCCTAATCTCTTAGACAAAGACTCTCGGTCATTAGCTATCTGACCTAGCCGTCTTTCAGCATAAATTTTACGCTCCTCAGCCACAGCAAGATCTCTCTCCCATTCAACCAGTTGTGACTTTACTCTATCCAGATCAGAGGCAGCTTCTAATCTGGAATGTTCTGCTGTTATTTCTTCGAGACGTAATTTTTCATAAGTGGCCTCAGCAACACGGAGTTCTGCTACCATACCCTGACCTGTCTTATGATCATCCGCTAAAGCAGTATCAAGTTCTTGCAGGCGTTCCTCTAGATGAATCAAGTCATTACGTGCCACAGCCACTTCTACTGAAAGTCTTCTCTCACGTAGGGTTCTGTACCTCTCAGCCTTACCTTTCTGGCGAGAAAGTGAACGCACTTTAGTTTCAACTTCAGATATGACATCTTCTAAGCGAACAAGGTCATTCTCAGCCTGTTCTAGTCGACGGAGAGCAGATTTTCTTCTGTCCTTGTATTTACCGATACCTGATGCTTCCTCAAAAAGCTCCCTCCTATCTTCTGTTCTGTCAGAGAGAATAGCATCGATCATACGATTTTCAATTACTGAATATGCGTTAGCACCTAACCCCGTATCTCGGAAAAGATCTACCACATCCCGTAAACGACAGTTAGTACGGTTCAGTGAATAATCACTCCCCCCATCTCTATACATGGTGCGGCCTATCTCTACTTCTTCATATGCAACAGGTAGAGTATGATCCTCATTGCTGACCACCATAGTAACCGAACCTCGATTGACAGGACGGCGATTCAGAGAGCCTTGAAAAATCCCCTCTTCCATCTTACCTCCCCGGATGGCAGAGGGACGTTGCTCTCCTAATACCCAGCGGACGGCATCGCTGATATTAGACTTTCCACAACCATTAGGGCCAACAATAGCTGTAATACCTTGATGAAAATCTATGACAGTGGAATCAGCAAAGGACTTAAAACCGTGAACGCGAAGTGATCTCAGTTTCATTAGTGATAAATAGTCATCCTATTTTCAGTGAACCCTAATTAATCAGATAAAATTTCACCGATACAGTCATCGCCATTTCTAATTAGAACTGCCAATTTTTAGAAGGCAATCCACTATATATAGGGCAATGGCCAATCTGACCATACTGGTCATTGGGTATAGTAGCAAGTTGATCCAATACGGCAACTGTTATAGTGACAGAGATAACTATAGCAGACACTCCTTTTGTACTACTGTTTAGGCCTATCGTTACCTAAACAGGTATGTTGATTTTTACAACCACAAACATTTATTAAAAACAATAGTTTGTCAGTTGTTATCCACAACCAAATTCATGTCGCTTAGCATCTCCCCAAAGAACCTCTAGCTGGTAAAATTCTCTAGGGCCTGGATGGAAGATATGAACCACAAAATCTATATAATCAACTAGAACCCAACGCCCTCTTTGTAAGCCTTCAATATGAGCCGGCTGGATACCGTCCTTCTTTAGCTCTCCGATTATATGGTCAGCAATGGCTTTTACTTGCACATCAGACTGCCCAGTAGCAACTAAAAAATAGTCGGTAGCGCTTGAGATTCCCCGAAGGTCAAGCGTGACTACGTCAGTAGCCTTAAGCTCTAGAGCAAACTCTACCGCTCGCTTCACACCTTGACCTATTTTGGGACCGTTTTTATTCAACTGTTCTCTATACCACCTCTTATGGAATTACCCTGACTCTTCCTCCTCTAAACAGACCTCTATCTCTACCTCTATTTGATTATGGAGGCGAATAGGAACTTTGAATTCCCCCAGTAACTTTAATGGTTCATCCAAAATGATATTACGCCGGTCTACTTCAAAGTTAAGATTTCCTTGGTTGAGTCGATCAGCAATATCAGAATTTGTTACAGATCCGAACAGTTTTCCGTCATCCCCAGCCCTGACTTTAAATGTTAATGATATTCCCTCGAGTTGTACCGCTTGATCCTGGACTTCTAAGTAGTACTTCTTAGCGTCCTCCTCGTTACGCAATTTTTCTTCTTCAACTTTCTTTAGGTTAGATTCACTAGCAATATCAGCAAGTCCTTGTGGAATAAGATAATTACGTGCATAACCAGATTTTACATCGATGACGTCACCCTGAACTCCGAGCTTATCCACTGTTTCCTTCAGAATGAGCTTCATGATTTTCTCCGTCTACGAGTCAATATTTCCAGAAAAAGCCTCGGCTTTAGCACGTAGATTGAACCAAGTGTCACCGACGCCAATTATTACCATTCCCATAACTATTATAGGTGCGAGTAACAAAACACATAGTGCCACCGCCAAGGAAGCTAAAAACGATATTCCTCCATTAAAATATATAAACACAGCAGCTCCTCGCATGGCATAGAGACCACTCATAAAAACAACCGTGTTTAACCCAATCCTTGTCCAAACATCTCCCAATCCAAATACAATCAGGGCCAACCCTATAATAAACAACCACACTAAGTTGTCATTAAAACTAAAAGATTTGAGTGGCCCCAATCCCTGGTCGCTCCCCAAAGCAAGCCTAACGTATCCCCACCAAGCCACACCAAGTCCAGCCAACGAGGACAATCCAAGGAATGCAGGGAAAAGTCTGCCCTGACGATCTGCAGTTTCAAAAACAGCATTTAATAGATTGTCTGGAATATCAACATCTGGATTCAAGTTAGTCATTATGCTCATCGCAAAACCTACACTCTTCATAATCCCATCTGTAACTATCCAATCTACCATTGTCCAGGAACCTGGTCGTACCGATAGCAATAAAGATATGAGTATAAAAGTGCATAATACTGCACCTATCGCTCTGGGGAAAAAACGGCTTCGTGGCCAATACATCGTTAGAGCCACAAAACATCCTGCTAAAAAAAATGCCCACCCGCGCTCCAAATACCAAATGCTGTCACGTGTCGTCATTCCCAATGTGATAACCATAGCAAAAAATGTTGCTGTAACTACTGGAAACCTATTAACACCTAGAACTAGAGCTAAGAACAAGAAGGGTACCGCCACCAATATCCCTGGACTGACAACTGCAAGCACAAAAGTAACCAATAAAAGCAATGTAGGACGAAGCCAGGTTCTTTCTGACAAATTGGTAGAATCCAAAATATCTTGCACTAAAAAAATCTAGACCTCATGATCCCTTACATATGGTATAAGAGCTAGGTACCTAGCTCTCTTAATAGCTCTTCCAAGTTTTCGCTGGAAACTGGCGGTAACTTTTGTTGTACGCTTAGGTAAAATCTTCCCTTGCTCAGTCATAAACTGAGAGAGAGTGGAGACATCTTTATAGTTAAGTAGCTCAATCACAGGACCATCCATGCGACGACGTGACCTGCCACCCCTAAATTCAGGAGGGCTTTGTTGCAAGCTTAAATTGTTATCGGCATCAGAATCTTCTTCTTCCTTAATAGGATAAGAACTTTCTTCTTCCTTATTATCGTCATCATCAGAGGCAGAATAATCTCCCATAACAGATTGGCCTGATGTCGGTTCTCCTTCACTCAAAACTAATAAATGACGCATAAGATCAGAGTCCAACTTAAGAACCCTCTCGAATTCGGGGAGCTCCTCAGAACCCGCATTAACCTGGGCAACTACATAGTAACCAGTCTTATGCTTATTGACGGGGTATGCCATCTGACGTATACCCCAGTGATCGACAGCTATGACTTCGCCGTCACTTCCTACAATGATCTTATGGAACTTGTCCAATTTTTTGTTGACTAAATCCTCATCGAGAACAGAGTCAAAAATGTAGACTATTTCGTACAGCCGCATAGCAATTCTCCCACGGTCCGTATCCACACGGGCCCCACCAAAAGTGCGGAGCGGGATCAGTTAATAAATATATTCCATGCCCGTTCGTACAAAAATGCCACGAGCTTCTAACTCAAAAAACCAACAAACCAACTAATGAAACTGGAGATCTGACCGTCCACGTCAATACCATGGACCTTCACAAACCAGGGAGCGAGGACAAGAGACACAACACTCATTAGCTTAATTAGGATATTTAGAGATGGTCCTGATGTGTCTTTGAAGGGGTCTCCAACCGTATCACCAACCACAGCAGCTTTATGGGCATCCGAGCCTTTACCTCCATGGGCACCGCCTTCGATTAGTTTTTTTGCGTTATCCCAAGCCCCACCAGCATTGGCCATAAATAGAGCCATTAGGACACCCGTAACTGTAGCACCTGCGAGTAATCCACCTAGTGCTTCAACACCAAGGAAATAACCTACTATAACTGGAGAAAGGATCGCAGTAACTCCAGGAAGTATCATCTCACGAAGGGCTGCATCCGTAGATATTGCTACACAACGTGCTGAATCAGGCTTTTCAGAACCCTCCATGATACCAGGATTTTGCCGAAATTGCCGCCTAACTTCTTCAACCATCCCTTGTGCAGCACGTCCAACCGCAGTCATAGTTAGTGCAGCTATAAAGAACGGTAGCATACCACCAATGAATAGACCTATTACAACTAATGGATTAACCAGATCAATTCCGGTCTCTGACAATCCAACCTTAGAACTATATGCTGAAAAAAGTGCTAATGCTGTTAATGCGGCTGATCCAATAGCAAAACCCTTTCCCTGAGCAGCTGTAGTGTTACCAATTGCGTCCAAAGAATCAGTGATCGCACGAGTTTCTGGCCCCAGGCCACTCATCTCGCTTATTCCACCAGCATTATCAGCAATAGGACCATAAGCGTCTACTGACATACTGATACCAACTGTAGCTAACATACCAACAGCAGCGATCCCTATCCCATATAGACCAGCGGATAGAAAAGATGTATAGGTAGCCAAACAAATAAGAAGGAGTGGTATAGCTGTTGACTCCATACCCACTGCTAGTCCTGTAATTAAGTTAGTAGCTGATCCGGTCTTACTAGCTTCTGCAATCTTAGTAACAGGCTTCATAGCCGTGTAATATTCAGTTACCAATCCTATAGCTACACCAACTAGAGTTCCTGCAATAATGGCAAACCAAGGACCCATAGCAGGATAAATCTGTCCATCTTCCACAATTTGAAAATCCAGCTCACGTACAATAAAAAACATAACTGCCAGGAACAGCCCCGCCGCAATAAACATGACGTTCCTAAGGGCTGCAGCAGGATTAGTACGTTCGAGCACCTTCATCATAGCTATACCAATTAAGGAAGCTAGAAGTCCTACCATAATCGTTAAGATTGGAAGTGCAATCGCAATTCCAATGTTACCGGCCAAAGCAGTAGAGCTAGCTGCGATAGCAATCGTAGCAATCACAGATCCAACATAAGATTCAAAAATGTCAGCCCCCATACCAGCTACGTCACCAACATTATCACCAACATTATCAGCAATAGTCGCTGGATTCCTTGGGTCATCCTCTGGGATTCCTGCTTCAACTTTTCCCACAAGATCTGCCCCTACATCTGCTGCCTTTGTGTATATTCCACCTCCCACACGTGCAAAAAGGGCAATCGAACTAGCGCCCATAGCAAAACCAGATATGATTTCAGCGAAATTGGTATACTCATAAGGAACGATGGCGTCTGCCCCGAAAAACCAGTAGAGAGATCCTATTCCTACTAGACCAAGAGCTGCTACAGAAAGACCCATTACAGATCCACCAAAAAATGCAATCCGCAGAGCCTTACCTTGACCATATTGGTTGGCTGCAGCTGCAGTTCGTACGTTAGCTCTCGTGGCAGAGGTCATCCCGAAGAACCCAGCTATAACAGAACAGAGAGATCCCAATAAATAGGCAAGAGCGGTCTGGTGTGATACTGCCCAACCTAATAAAAGAGCAACCACCACTACAAAAACAGCCAACATAGAATACTCTCTGCGCAAAAAAGCCATAGCTCCCTGATATATCTGATCAGACAACTCAGCCATATCATCATTTCCAACAGGCTGATTTTTCAGGTAGCGATATATCATTCCAGCAACCGCCAGGCCTACAAGTCCTAGTGCCCAAGACCAGCTGGTAAACGTTAAAAATTGGCTCATCGACATCCTCTTATTATTGACATGTTATTTAACAAAATCAGATTTGAGCAGTAAAATATGAAGTTTACCTTCAGTTAAACTGATTCATAGTTTCTTCCATACCAAAGGTCAGCCAAATCTCCACAGCCTTACTTAATTTTGGGAGAATCGCTACCACTACATCTTGATCTTCAATATTCATAGGTGACAGCAACCAGTCCGATAGATCATCATCTAAAGGTGGCGGCCCTACTCCTAAACGGAGTCTACCATATCCTTCAGTACCAAGAGCATCTGATACTGATTTCAAACCGTTATGGCCACCAGAACCACCTTGAGGACGGAAACGTACGCTGCCTAAGGGGAGTACTGCATCATCAGAAACTACTAACAGATCCTGACAAACATCTAATTCTGGAATCGTAGAAAGAGAGACGAGAGCAATTCCGCTCTTATTCATGAATGTAGTCGGCTTAATCAATATGACTGGAACATCACCCACCATACCGTCTACTTGAAGGCTCTGTTCCTTTTTCTCAAATATTCCAAATCCCCAATCATAGGCAAGTCGATCTAAAACCCACCAACCCATATTATGTCGAGTCTCATCGTATTCAGACCCTGGATTGCCGAGGCCAACAATCACCTTCACGGTGCGTGATCCGACTATAGGAGTCAGCCGTCAGAATCCTCTTTGTCGACCGCTGAATCATCGGTCTCAGCAGCCGGAGATCCTCCTTCATCATCACCATCTTCTTCTGCGACATCGACACCCTCTTCTAGCTCTTCTTCCTCTTCCTCAACAACTTCTTCCTTAGGTAGGGCCACTAAGCAAAGCGTACGAACAGGATCAGTCAGAAGTTCTACATCATCCTCAATTTCAATTTCGTTAGCATGGATAGACTGACCAATCTCAAGGCTAGTAACTTCAACCTCTATAGTCTCTGGAATTTTAGATGGAATGCACTTAACCCGGAGTTCACGCAAAATCACATCTAGCACGCCTCCATGTTTCGCACCTTCGGGAGTACCTAAATACTTTATGGGTACGTCAACTTCAATAGCTACACCTCTTTGGATACGATAAAAATCAACGTGGATGAGGTCTGGACGGAAAGGATGAGTCTGAATCTCACGTACCAAAGTTTCCATCTCTTCATCATCAATTTTCACATTGACGATAGTGTTCTCTACCGAAATGGTGCTAAAAAGCTCATCGGCTTCTTTAGCATCTATCGTCAGCGCAATGGATTCCTGATCTTTGCCGTAAACTATAGCCGGAATCTTGCCCATTGAACGGATTTTCTGGGCTGCACTCTTGCCTCTCTCGCTTCGCAACTGTGCCGTTATTCCAACGTTTTTACTCATATTATTTTTTCTTCTCTCTAATATAGGCTAAGAAATCTCAGGAAGATCAAAAAGTTTTGTCACAGATTGATTGCGATGAACACAATCAATAGCTTTTGCAAAGAGGTCGGCCACCGAAAGTATTTTTAAGCATCCAAAATGACGCTCTTCGGGAACATTTATAGTATTAGTCACTACAAATTCTTCTAGTGGTACTGAGTCCATCTTCTCTGGTGCATTTCCTGAGAATAGAGCATGCGTAGCACCTGCGTAGACAGCCTTAGCTCCACGATCAGAAAGTGCTGTTACAGCATTAGCAATCGTCCCACCAGTATCTACCATATCGTCTATAATAAGGCATGTCTTGCCATCCACCTCACCGACCACATTAACAACTTCAGCTTCATTAGCCGCAGGCCTTCTCTTATCGATAATCGCCAATGTAGCATCTAGTCTCTTGGCAAATCCCCTGGCCATCTTAGCCGAACCTACATCGGGGGCGACCACTACTAAATCCGAAAGTTTTTTATCTCTAAAATAGCTAGTCAAGATTGGGGCAGCGTACAGATGGTCTACTGGAATATCGAAGAATGCCTGAATCTGATGTTGATGGAAATCCATGCCGATCAATCTGTCCGCACCTGCAGCCACCATTAGATTAGCTAATAACTTAGCTCCGATTGCCACACGAGGTTGATCTTTACGATCCTGTCTCCCATATCCGAAATATGGTACTACAGCAGTCACTCTAGCAGCCGAAGCTCGTGTTGCAGCATCAATCAACAATAGTAACTCCACAATATTATCGGCAGGAGTAACAGTAGGCTGAATTATAAAAACATCTCGCCCACGGGCATTTTGATCTATACGAACGAATATCTCGCCATCAGCAAAATCAGTAATCGTAGCCGATTCTGATTCCTGTCCGATAATTTGTCCAATTTCCCCTGCCAAAGAGCGGTTGGCACGTCCTGAAAGCAGGAGAGGTGGACCTCTTTTAAACGTGTCTTCCATTGACCTCAAACCGTGTCTTACACCATTTACATAATAGCCTAGAAGAATAGATCTTATACAAGAAGCAGTCAACGCCTAACCCCTTGTAAATGGCTAACTTTCTAGACTTCAGGATAGATATCTAGAGATCTTTTTAGGACATATATCCAATGCCCAAAATCAACATTTAAAACTGAACGACATACTCCACGATAGCCAACTGAAAAATATTCCTTTTAATTTAAAAAATATTGAATTGGCCCGGATGGATTCGAACCATCACCGCCGGTGCCAAAGACCGGTGTCCTGCCATTAGACGACGGGCCATAAAAAAGAAAATATTTTAGTCCTAAGTAATTTTATACAGATAGCAGGCGCACAATCCTACTTGCAGTGACTAATTGATTCAACCCATAACACCCAAATCCCTAAGGTCTGACAGTAGGTATAGGTTGGTTTGCCATACTATGGGTGACCACAAATTTTACGTCAGGCCAAACCGTAGACATAGATTCTTTTGCCAATTCTGCAGATGATTGTCCTTCGAATATTGCAAATAGAGCTCCGCCACTTCCAGAAAGTCGTGCTGAAATAGCTCCTTGATCTTCCATAGCTTCTCTGATTTTTCCTAATCTTGGATAACGGGTAAAAATAGATGCTTCAAAATCATTTATAGACATATCTGCAAAATTTTCTAATCGGCCTAACCCAGTATAATCGTAAACTGAAGGAATCACATGTGTATGAATACCAAGGCCCCTATAGGCATCTTTCGTAGATATTTTCACAGATGACAGAGCTAACAGAACTGTAAACATTTCACTTTCAGGGACATTCAAAATTCGCTCACCCCTACCCCAAGCCAATGCTCTGCCAAATCCAGATGCGAAAAAAGGAACATCCGATCCTAGTCCCACTGCAAACTCAAGCAACTCCAATTGAGAGAATGGATTCCCAAGCATTAAGTTCAAAGCTCTAAGTGTTGACCCAGCATCAGATGATCCCCCTCCGAGCCCTGCACCTATAGGAATATTCTTGTTCAATGTGATTCGAACACCAAAATCTGCAGAAACAGAATCCAGAACGCATCGAGCTGCACGATAAGCTAAATTATGCTCACACAATCCTATATCCTGTCCAACAACCTCAAGTGATATCCCTTTATTCGAACGCTCCAGACAGATCTCATCATATAAATCAACAGCCGCAAACAGTGTTTCGATTTGGTGATACCCCGCAGATTCGCGAGCAAGGATACGAAGGAACAAGTTAATCTTTGCTGGAGCATGAATATAAACAGCATCGATATCAGACATTATCAGATATTTCGACCTCGTTATTATTGTATTCTGTGGATGTCTCCGGCACCTGATATTCTACTGCTTGCTTAACTCTATCTTTACTGCCACGTACTTCTGCCACTGAAAATCCCAATTTCCAAGCATAGTAGAAGCCTATGATAGTCACTGGAAAAAATCCGCTAATATGATACCCAAAGGCAAAAGCTAAGGTGGCAGGCGCTGCTACACCGTAGACACCATTCAATGCTAAGTCAGCACCAATTTGAAAGGTTCCAAAAAAACCAGGAGCTGCTGGTATAGCAATCGCAAATCCTACCATAGCCATAGTGAAAATCGCAGCATCTAAGCCAAGATCTATCCCGAAAGCTCTCATTCCTAACCAAAAAGACCAGCTATGCCAAAGCCAGAATCCCAATGTCCAAAAAAAGGCTTTGGTTAGTAATTTTGGATATTTCAGTACCTCCAGGGCATTCAAAAAAGATTTCAGTGACAAAATCACCTTTTGCCGCAAGGGATTCGATAGACGCTCACAAATATTTTCGGCGAATCCAATTATAGGATTAGGGAAAATTAAAAGAGCAAGGATTCCAACAATTAAAACTGCCAACATTATAAATGTGGTGTTCAGAATCGTTCCCACAGTTCCGACTAAAAAATCACTCGCACCAGGAAAAGATGGAAGAACCATAGGCACTAAAAACATGGAGACTAAAACAATAGCGTCCAGCAAACGCTCCACCACCACACTTCCTAAAGCACCCGAGACTTTCACCTGCTGCTCAGCTCTATTGAGAGCGAATGCCCTGACAATCTCTCCCAATCTAGCTGGAAAAACATTGTTGGTAGCAAATCCTATACAGATGGCTGCGAACCGAGAACGGAGTCCAGTATCTCGATTGACTGGCTCAAGCAATACTTTCCATCTTAATGCACGGATTAAATATCCTGCAGTTCCAACTATAATAGAAGCCGATAAGTACCAAAGATTTGCCTGAGAAATATGTGCGATGACCTGCCCTATATCTTCTCCACGAAGTACCCACCAAATGAAGAAAAAACTTACGCCGACCCCAAAAATAACCTTCCAAATTGGCTTCAAATTATGGCAACTCCATCCCTGGCATTTCTTATTAGCTCACCCATCTCCCGGACTGCTCTTTCGATGCCTACAATAACCGCACGAGAAATAATAGAGTGACCTATATTTAATTCTTCTATACCTTCTATAGATGCAACCGGTGTAATATTTTCGTAAGTAAGCCCATGTCCAGCGTGGACTGCTAAACCAAGACTCCTGGCAAGCTCCGCTGTGTCTTTCAGTCTTGCAAGCTCATCATCATTATTTTCCATCTTCCATGTGTTAGCATATTCACCCGTATGCAACTCTATGGCATCGACACCCAATTCGGCTGAAATACGTACGATATCTTCGTCAGGATCGATAAATAAAGATGTCCGTATCTTTGATTCGTAGAGCCTTTCCAAGGCGACTACTATTGAATCACACACACTTTTATCCTTTAATGCTAGCCCTCCCTCTGTTGTTATCTCTTCTCGTTTTTCAGGAACCAGAGTAGCCTGCATGGGTTGGATATCACATGCGATATCTAGAACATCCGTGGCTGCAGCAAGTTCAAGATTAAGGCCTGTGCGTACGGTTTCCATGAGAATCCTTACGTCCCTCTCATTGATATGGCGACGATCCTCTCGGAGATGCACAGTGATTCCGTGGGCACCAGCTAATTCGACTAATACAGCCGCACGGACAGGATCAGGCTCGTCTGTACGACGTGCTTCCCGTACAGTAGCTACATGATCGATATTTACATAAAACCTCATCGTCCGCCTTCCAATAGCTTATTTGCCAGATACACCATCAAGATACCGATAAGTGAAAGGATTTTCTGTATATAATATTACACACCTCTTATATCACCCTTAAGAATTAAAGATTTCGTGTGACATAGACCTATCAAGTAAATTATGCTAACACAATCTTAAGTTTCTTAGAACTCATAATCAGCAAGCAATGACACCTGTTCCAATATCGTGCTCTGGGATTATTTCGATTCCTTCAATCTGAAAAAGTTTTCCAGTTAACATCGGAGTAGCCATTACCTTAAGTTCAAGGATTGTCCCCTCTTGGTTTTTTTCCAAAATCTCACCCTCCCTATAGATAAGAGCCAAAGTAGCTCCATCTTGAACTGGAATCCGTACAAACAAACACTGGAGTCCACTTCTTATAAGATTTTTAAGTGCCAACCTGAGTTCTCCCATAGTATCAGGATTAATAGCAGATAAAAAAACAGGGGGAGTTGAATACATAACATTAATACGTCTTTCGAGATCGTTCTCTTCGGAGTGAGTGAGGCGATCTATCTTATTAAAAACTAATAACTTAGGTCTATCAGTAAGTTCTAGATCGTCTAAAACTTTTTCGACAACTTCTTTATGCTCTTCCCAATCAGAATGAGAAGCATCTATAACATGAAGTAGCAGATCCGCCTCTCGTGCCTCTTCCAGTGTTGATCGGAAAGAAGCTACTAGATGGTGTGGTATTTTTCTGATGAATCCCACAGTATCAGTTACTAAAGCCTCAAGGCCATCACCAAGAGATACAGATCTGGTTGTGGAATCCAATGTTGCGAAGAGTCGGTCTTCCACAAGTAGATCAGATCCCGACAGAACACTTAATAGAGAAGATTTCCCCACATTAGTATACCCAACGAGAGCTACTCGAAAACTTCCACCACGGGAACGTCTTTGGGTTTCTCTAGCACTCGCAACTTTTTTTAGTTTCTTACGTAGATCATTGATCCTTCTGCCTATCAAACGACGATCAGACTCAAGTTGAGTTTCTCCTGGTCCTCTAAGTCCTACACCACCACGAATTCTGGAAAGGTGAGTCCACATCCTCTTTAGTCGTGGCAACAAGTACTGAAGTTGTGCCAATTCTACCTGCATCTTGGCTTCCCTAGTCTGAGCCCTAGTTGCAAAGATATCGAGAATTAGTTCGGAACGATCCATAACACGAACACCAATATGATCTTCTATAGCTTTGCCCTGAGCAGGAGTCAATTCTTCATCAAAAATTATGAGGTTAGCATTCTCTGCTCGGACACGATTTCGGAGTTCGTCCATCTTACCACGACCGATATAGAAGCGTGGGTGAGGGGCATCAATCCATTGCCTAATAACATCTACTACTTCCCCTCCAGCAGTGTTAATTAGGCTAGTGATTTCTTCTAAATGCTTATCAACAACACGCTCATCAAAATTCTTGAGTGGGGCTTCAACCAATACGGTTCTATCAACTGGTTTCTGATTATCTATTAGATGATGGGAAATAATAACTCCTAGATATGCTATCCTCACCTATGAGGCAATAGAACCAAATCACTCATGGTTTTCGTGATCTATCTTTATAACTTCCGAAAGAAAATCACTTTTCAAAACTAGTTCCTCGAGGTTGGCTTTAGTATTTGCTTCAGGATACTCAATAACATGCTCTAACAAATAATTTAGAATGTCCCCAAACATAGGCCCTGGATTGACACCTAAATCTTGGAGATGGTCTCCATTAAAAGCCAAATCCGAAATGGCGAGAGGGGGTTTATTTTTTAGAACATCCTTAATAGCCTCGATACATTTCTCTACAGAATTAACAGATAAAGAATCATAACTACCTGATGGATCGATTCCTGCGCTCACCTCAGCTAACCATATCCTTGCCAAATCAGGGAAAAACGTGGGCCCAGTTCGGTAGAGCCAGTACCGAATATCAAGAGATTCTTCATGCGGAATTCCCATTGTTCTATTTGATACAAGAGTTGACACATGTTTGATCTCTGCATTTGAGAATCTGAGGCGACTTAGAAGTTGAACTACTATATCCCGCACCTCGCTTGCTTCTCCAGATCTCCCAAGAGCAATGGGTGACAGGAGTATAGCCAAACGAACCAAAGGAAGATCACTACTTTCAATATCACAGGCGATAAAAGTCTTATTCAGAAAAGAAAAATCTTCAGTAGCAACATCTCCTAAGAGCTCTGGATACAACTTCTTAATAACTCCTGAGCTGGCATATAGTTGTAAAGATTCCGAAGGCTTTTCGGACTTCGACAAAATCTTCATCAATTCTTCCTGAATGCGCTCAGCAGACAAAACATGTAATTCTGACACTGAATGACAAAGTGCTTCCCAAGTTTCTTCATCAATAGTGAATCCAAATTGACCAGAAAATCTCAGAGCCCTTAAAACACGCAGGAAATCTTCAGAAAAACGCTCTGCAGGGGAACCCACAGTTTGGAGAGTACAGTTTTCTATATCTAGAATGCCGTTGTTAGGATCTAAAAAATCCCCAGTAAGCGGATGCCAAGCTATAGAATTGAAGGTGAAGTCACGCCGTAAAAGATCTTCTTCGATAGTTTCAGAGAACTCCACAATAGCGCGACGGCCAAATGTTTTGATGTCACGGCGGAAGGTGGTAACTTCATAAAGTGTACCATTTTTATCTAAAACACCTACTGTACCGTGGTCGATTCCAATAGGAACAGTGCGAGGGAAAATAGTCATTATATCTTCTGGATTCGCCCTCGTTGCCAGATCCCAATCTCCTGCTGGAAGCCCTAGGAGTAAGTTGCGAATAGCACCACCCACAACCCACGTATTAAAGCCGGCTTTTTCAAGAGTGCTAGAAATCCAGCGCACTGCTTCCGGAGGATTTGGAATTAATTCCATTACCCCATCAAAACCGCCCCTCCATTAACATTGAGAATTTCACCTGTTATATGACAAGCCAGAGATGAACAGAGAAAAACAATAGGTCCAGCAATATCTTCTGCATTCGCAATCCTGCCTAGAGGGATAGTAGCTTCGATTTGTGATTTTTCATCTCCCTCCATAACTGAGCAAACCATTTCGGTATTAACCCAACCTGGAGCCACAGCATTAACAGTTATACCCTTGGGTGCCAACTCAACACAGAGTCCTTTAACAAATGAAATTATACCTCCCTTGGAAGCAGCATAATCTGTATGATATGCCTCTCCTCTCTGTCCCGCTGTAGAACTTACAAGAACTATTGCTCCACCTGGTTGAATACGTCGCGCAGCCTCTTTAGAGGTATAGAAGATCGAATCTAGATTACAAGCCATAGTATTACGCCACTGGCTCTCAGACATTTCTGTCAGCGGCACTCCGTCCGAGGGCCAGACACCAGCATTACCTATGAAGAAATCAAGGGTTTCAAATTCTCGATCTGCTCGTTCGAATAATAAATTTACATCATCGGATTTCGATAGATCTCCTTGCTGAGCCCAAGCTTTAACTCCAAAATCACAAAGTCTATCTACAACCTCTAAAGCATCTTCCTCACGATTCCGATAACCGATCCCAACGTTTGCGCCTGATTTCGCTAAAAGAAACGCTGTAGCACGCCCAACACCACGAGAACCTCCTGTTACAACTGCAGACCGCCCCCTTAGATCAATGAGTGACACCTATAAACCTCCAAACAGAGATGCTAGATTTTTAAGTAGATAATTAGCCCTTAAATATATTTTTAAAACGATCTAATAATCGTTGCTTAATCACCAATTCCGGTACTGGTAGAGGCGCCTCACCAAGTAACATTCGTCTCGGGTTACTCATAGTTAGCAATTTAATCTGCTCATAACCGTCATTATCGTGAAATAAATCTTTAACATCATTAAAGTGAATACTGAGATGGCGTCGAGCATGGAAATCACTTGAAAGGTAATCAACCCAACCCCGAGCTAAAAAATCAAAAGCGGCTTCTTTTACTTCTTTTCCATATCGATCAACAAATGATCCACAGCTCACCTGGAGATATGCACCTGCCCTTCTCCAGGAACCTGCAATATCAATATTTCTTCTAATTCCTTCATATCGTTCCGGATGAGCTATGATAGGCAGATAACCATCCGCACAAATCTTACTAATTACTTGTTCAGTACGAGGAGGAATTTGGAGTCGTGGCCACTCTATTAGTACAAAAGGTGTTCCCGCTAGGCGGAGTCGTAAATCTGACAAATTCGGATCTGGTATATCGAGCATAATTTCATATCCGCTCCATAATTCCAGTTGAGGAAACCTATCTTTAACTACAGAAGAAACTTTCTCCCATGCATCATTGACTTTATTTAAACGTTGCTCAAGTCTAACCGGATTATGAGTAATGCTGGCATTAAGATGAGGGGTAGTGCAAATCCCGCCTATTCCTTCGCCCACCATCCTTTCCACTGCCTCTAAGGACTCTTCCAGAGAACGTGCGCCATCATCTACACCAGGCACAATATGATTATGGAAATCAATTGCAAATCTACGGTTGCCCATTCCCATCTCAGGAACCATAGAAAGTTATAGAGGAAGCTGAATCAGGATGTAATATTTCTATAAGACGAACCAAAACATCTTCCGTATCTTCTTCACTTGATGCAACTTCACATGCGTAAGTAAGAAGAGCGTCAGCAGCTAGTAAATGTAAGGCTCCTTCGCGATCTCTCCCCAACCTTTTGAGAGTCTCTTTCAAATGATGTAAAACGGATTCTTGTAAAGATTCACCTACTGAAGTGTTCTGAGGAAATTCAAGATGAAAAAACTGGTGCAGTTCCTCGGGAGCCTGGGGCTTACGCTCAGCCAACCATACTCTTAATTCGTCCATCAAGAACCGTTATTTTGTGTGAAATTCTTGACAAAATCACATCCGACCCTAAAAGCTTCATCAAGTCTATCCGGATCTTCTACTCCTGCCTGAGCCATGTGTGACCGTCCTCCACCTTTACTTCCAACCACAGTAGCAACGTTTTGGACAATTTCATCCGCCCTTAATCCCTTACTAATTAAGTCATCAGTGACAAAAGCAAATAGAGCATGCTTACCTTTAGGTAACATCCCTACTACAACTGACACTCCGCTTTCTTCACTAACCAAAAAGGCATCTCCCCATTTTCTAACATCATCAACATTACGTGCACGCAGACGAACAGCCTTATAGGATATCATCAGCTCATCTAGCAAAATATTTTCCTCCAACACCAAGGTTTCACCTGAACCTTGGATTCCTCCAAGATCGTCTATAAGAATATCAAGTTCTTGTTTTTCATCGATGATCTGACGAGCTCGCGTTGCAGAGTTGACAGAGGAAACACCTAATATCTCAGCCACTTCATCCAAAAGTTCTATTTGTTTTTCGAAATAACTCAAAGCTCCTGGACCCGTAACTGCTTCGATACGCCTAACACCAGCAGCTACACCACTTTCACTAGTGATTTTAAATAGTCCGATTTCACTGGTGTGCCTTACGTGAGTACCTCCACAAAGTTCAATACTGACTCCAGGAATCTCCACAACTCGGACCACATCGGCATATTTTTCCCCAAAGAGGGCCATCGCTCCGTCAGTCACTGCTTCATCATAAGAACGATAGCGATTGGTAACGTCTAGATCGATCCATATGCTTTTGTTCACAACCCCTTCGATAATAATTATCTCTTCATCTGTCAGTGGATCATTATGTGAAAAATCAAAACGGAGCCGATCAGGTGTTACTAGAGATCCTCTCTGAACAACGTGCGTGCCCAAAGTATTTCGCAAAGCAGAATGGAGAAGGTGGGTGGCTGTATGATTACGCTCTGTATCCCTTCGAGGCGATCTCTCTACAAAAGCATTTACCTGTAAAGGACCTTCTATTTCTTCAGGAAATGAACCTTCAGACAGCACACCGACAACTGCAACTTTATTACCAATACGTAAAGTGTCTTGGATTTGTATAGACCAATCCCCTCCCACAACAATTCCAGTGTCGGAGACCTGTCCTCCCCCCTCTGCATAGAAAGGGTTATCAGCCAATTGCATAGCAATAACATCATCAGAGATTTTGATTGCCAAAACCTCAGTATCTGCTTCCAAATCTTCGTATCCCAAGAAGCGCTGTTCACCATCATTAACTAATTCCAACCAACCATCCAGAAAATCAGAACCTGAGACTCCAATATTAGACTGGGCCCGATCAGCACGACTCATCTCACGCTGGTCTTCCAAGGACGCTTCGAATCCCTCAATATCCACAGAGTAACCGCGCTCTTTCGCCATAATTTGAGTAAGATCCAGGGGGAATCCAAAAGTATCATATAGTTTAAAAGCATCGTAGCCTGAAATTATTGAATCAGCCTTTTCTACATCTTCACTCCATGGAGCAATTTGGTCAAAACGATCCATACCACCTTCAATAGTATCTAAGAATCTCTCTTCTTCAGCTCGTGTGGTATTCAATAGGTGATCACGCTGTTCTATTAATTCTGGATAAGCCTCACCCATAGTATCGATCACAGATTCGACCACTGAAACTAGAGTAGGATCGCGACGCCCGAGAATCCAAGCATGCCTTACAGCACGACGGAGAATTCGGCGCAACACATAACCTCTGCCTTCATTAGAGGGAAATACTCCATCAGACAGTAAAAACGCCACAGCTCTTGCATGGTCTGCCAAAACCCGATAGGACATTCCTTCTTCTCCCTCAGGCTCATATTGGCGACCTATAACATCCGACACAGCCTTTAGGATGGGTGTGAAGACATCAATATGATAGTTGGAATCTAAATCCTGTAATACAGTAGCCAGTCTTTCCAATCCAGCACCAGTATCAATTGAAGGTGCTGGCAAAGGATTCAATGTTCCATTGTCATCTCTGTCGTACTGCATGAACACGAGATTCCACAGTTCAATTAGAACTCCTTGGCCATCAAGTTCTTTAAATTCTTCTAGACTCAACTCTCCTCGAAGTTCTTTGGGTCTCAGATCATAATGAAGTTCTGAGCAAGGGCCACATGGTCCTGTATCAGCCATCTGCCAAAAATTATCCTCATCCCCGAGTCTGAATATCCGCTGTGCAGATACTCCGGTAATTTCCTGCCAAAGTTCGTATGCTTCATCATCCGAATGATGGATAGAGATAAATAGCCGATCCGCATCCAATCCTAATTCTTTAGTTAAAAACTCCCATGCATATGCAATGGCATCTCGTTTGAAATAGTCACCAAACGAAAAGTTTCCTAGCATCTCAAAAAATGTATGGTGACGAGCTGTATTGCCTACTTCCTCAAGATCATTGTGCTTGCCACCAGCCCTCAAGCACTTCTGTGAAGTTACCGCTCGCTTAAAAGGGATCTCGCCAATACTAAGGAGCATGGTTTTGAATTGGACCATCCCAGAATTGGTAAAAAGCAACGTAGGATCATCAGCCGGCACAAGAGGTGAACTTGGTCGGACTTCATGTCCTCGATCACTAAAAAATTCGAGGAATTTTGAGCGGATTTCGTCTGTGGTCATAATAAAAATATATAGGTATCCATGACCGCCAATTATAACGACTTAACGAGTTCGGCCCAACAACTTAAGTGTTCAGGGGAAACCTTAGATAATCCTACAGACTAACGAAAAAGACCAGTCTTTCAACCAGACTTTAAGAGACTACATGGAAGTATGTACCCTAAAACCCCTAACCTTGGACATTCGCAGTTACTTCTGCAGCTACTTCCTCAAGTGGCTCGGACACTTCAGATTCGTCATCCCTTTTTAACACTTCTCGGACACGAACTTCTAATTCATTCAACACTTCAAGGTTATCTTTAAGAAAATCTCTGGTATTCTCTTTACCCTGACCCAGTCGCAAGTCTCCATACGAATACCAAGAACCCGATTTATCGATAATCTCTTCTTCTACACCAATATCTATGATAATGCTTTCATGGCTAATGCCAACGTTATAAAGGATGTCAAATTCCGCTTGTCTGAAGGGTGGAGCACATTTGTTTTTCACTACTTTAACACGTGTACGGTTACCTACTATGTCCGTACCATCCTTGATAGCCCCTATACGCCGAATATCCATGCGAAGAGACGAATAGAACTTCAAGGCACGTCCTCCTGATGTTGTCTCCGGATTTCCGAACATCACACCAATCTTCTCTCGTATCTGATTAGTGAAGACAACTGCAGTCTGAGATCGAGCAACCGCTCCAGTCAGTTTACGCAATGCCTGACTCATAAGCCTGGCTTGAAGTCCCACATGTGAGTCTCCCATCTCCCCTTCAATCTCAGCTTTTGGCACAAGAGCAGCTACCGAATCTACCACTACTACGTCTACAGCATTGCTACGAATCAGAACCTCTGCAATCTCAAGTGCTTGTTCGCCAGTATCAGGTTGAGACACCAGCAGATTGTCGACATCTACCCCAAGTCTTCTGGAATATCCTACATCCAAAGCATGTTCAGCATCCACAAAAGCAGCTATACCAGAGTTAGCCTGAGCATTGGCTATGACGTGCAAACAGAGAGTAGTCTTTCCACTTGATTCAGGACCATAGATCTCAGTGATACGTCCTCTAGGAACACCACCAATTCCAATCGCAGCATCTAGGTTTATTGCACCGGTGCCAATAGCCCCAATCTCAACCTTCATACCACCGGCCCCCATCCGCATGATAGAGCCCTTGCCGTATGAACGCTCAATCTGACTTATGGCAGTAGATAGTGCTTTTTTCTTTGGACCACTCAATTCATTCACGACGTCTGAAGTAGACATTAATCCTCACATAAAAACGGTAACTTTACTAACTATAGTACAACACCCGAAGAAAAAGCGAAAGGCCCTCATGATCCTTTAAGTAATTGGATAAAGTTTTATTCAATATCAACATCATAGTTACAATTATCCTAAAGTATCAAGAAAGGTCGGAGGTCTCCGATGATTAGTTTCCTGTTCAAACGCATACGCCACTCCTAGGAGAGCTGGTTCACTCCAAGCTCGACCAAAAAATGAAATTCCAATAGGTAATCCTGATACAAATCCCATCGGAACTGAGATATCAGGGTATCCTGCGATAGCAGCAGGTGCCGAGCTACTTCCTGCACCACACAGCCGATCACCTTTTATATGATCAGTCATCCAAGCCAAACCCATAGTTGGAGCTATAATCGCATCTAGGTTGTGCAGGTCCATAAGTGCATCAATTCCGTCTTGACGATTGCCCCGCTGAATAGCACTAACTGCCTTCCTGTAATCCTGATCCGTCAGAGGACCTCTGGCCTGTGATGCATACATTCTCTCTTGGCCGAAGTATGGCATTTCAACTTCACTATTCCGTTCATTAAAATCGATGATTTCCGCCAAACTCTTTACGGGGGCTGACGGACCTAAGCTCTCTAAATATGCATTTAAGCCCGCCTTGAACTCGTGCTCAAGTACCACCAGGGGCAATATGTCATCCCATTCAGCAGGAGGAAGATTAGCAGGATCAATTATCACAGCACCATTTTTTTCCATAGCATCTATTGCATCCTCGAATAATGCGATCACTCGAGGATCAAAACCCGTAAAACTTCGGGCAACTCCAATGCGAGCACCCTGTAATCCGGCCGGATTAAGAAACTGTGTATAATCAGTATACGAATTGCCCCTACTGTTCGCTGTTACACTG
>CEUS01280487.1_pt1 | contig 30134 bp, 26 predicted proteins | sample 427031 | NCBI WGS metagenome assembly CEUS01 (sample SAMEA2622837, study PRJEB7988) | marine metagenome | biome: marine biome (ENVO:00000447); feature: marine epipelagic mixed layer (ENVO:xxxxxxxxx); material: "saline water (ENVO:00002010), including plankton (ENVO:xxxxxxxx)" | depth 140 m | reverse complement strand
AATTATTAACATTGAATCTCCAAAACTATAAAATCTATACTCGTTAATAATTGCTTCTTGATAGGCATTCCATATAAATAATTTATTAGTAAATGCACTTACTAACATTAACAATGTAGATTTGGGAAGATGGAAATTAGTCAATAAACCTGTTGCAATTTTAAATTCGAATCCAGGAATGATGAATATATTAGTTTCATCGTTAATTTCTTTAAATGAGCTTCCCTGTTTCTTCAATAATGTTTCTGCTGATGACTCTAAAGCACGAATTACAGTTGTGCCTATACAAATAATTCTATTTTTGTTTTTTATAGCGTTTTGAATCATCTCTTGTGTTTCAACTGAAATCGAGTATTTTTCACTATGCATAGTATGATTATATATATTTTCAGACTGCACAGGCCTAAAAGTACCTAAACCAATGTGAAGAGTTATATAACAAATTTTTGCACCAATATTTTTGATCTGTGTCATTAAATCATTTGTAAAATGTAATCCAGCAGTTGGAGCAGCAACACTACCAGGATATTTTGCATAAATTGTTTGGTATCTTTCTAGGTCATTATTCTTATTTGTTATATATGGTGGGAGAGGAATAATACCTATTTCATTTAATAAAGTTCCTTTCTCAAATCTGACTAAACGAATCCCGTCATCAAGCTCTTTTGTTATAAGAGCAGTAATTTCTTTATTTGCTGATTCTATAATGATTTTTTGACCAGTTTTTAATCTTTTTGATGGTTTAACCAAACATTTCCACTCATTTTCTCTAATCTCTTCTAGAGCAATTATCTCAACCTTACCGTCTGTTCCATGTTTTTTCCCAGTTATTCTTGAAGGGATTACTTTTGAATCATTAAATATTAATAAATCATCCGGTTCTAAGTAATTAACAAAGTTTGAAAATAGTTGTTCATGTTCAATATTTCCATCAAAACGATTCAAAAGAAGCAACTTTGAAGAGTCACGAGTTTTTGCAGGAAATTGGGCAATTAAATTTTTAGGCAAGAAATAATTAAAATCACTAGTAAGCATTATATTAATTTTTCATCCGGCAAATTATGCATATTACGAAATGATTGAACGGTATTTTTTAGTAACATAGCAATGGTCATCGGGCCTACTCCACCAGGAACAGGAGTTATTGCTCTTGCTATATCTTTTACAGAATTAAAATCAACGTCTCCAATCAATCTAAACCCACTTTTTCTGGTATTGTCTTCAATTCTGTTTATGCCAACATCAATAATTATAGTATTGGGTTTTAGCATTTCTTTATCAATCATATTTGGCCTTCCTGCTGCAACAATTAATATATCTGCTAATTTTGTTATATCTTGCATATTTTTTGTTCCAGTGTGACATACAGTCACTGTTGCATTTGCTCCTTTAAGCTTCTGTGATAGCAATGCAGAAAGTGGTTTTCCAACAATATTACTTCTCCCACAAATGACCACATGTTGACCAGAAGGATCATACCCACTTCGAAGTAACAATTCTTGTACACCAGCAGGTGTACATGGAATAAAAATTGGTGATCCTTGCATTAGCCTTCCAACATTATATGGATGTAAACCATCGACATCTTTATTTGGATCTATAGTTAACAGCATTGAATCTTCATTGATTCCTGATGGTAGAGGAAGTTGCAACAATATACCGTTGAAACGATCATCCTTATTTAAATCTTTTATTGTGTTCAAAACATCTTCTTCATTTGAGTTACTAGGTAAAAGAATTGTTTCTGATGTAATACCTACTTCATCACATGCAATTCCCTTGTTACGGACATAAGTTGCTGATGCTGGATCATTCCCAACTAGAACAACCGCCAAGCCAGGCCTATTACCAGTTTTTGAATGTAGTGATGCAACTTCTGCAGATAACTCATTTCTGATTTGAGAAGAAATATATTTGCCATCTATAATTTCAGCGGTCATATTAATTTCCTTGTAATTATATTTTATTGTCAGATGCGGGTAATATTATATCCTTTTCACGTTTCAGTATACTGTGATATACTGTTTATAAGGTAAGTAAGACGAGTAAAAAGAGGAATCGTGAAGCCACAGGAAAAATCCACTCTAATAAGTGAGTATGGAAGAACTGAAAAAGATACAGGGTCAACTCCTGTTCAGGTTGCTGTATTAACACATCGAATTAAAGAACTAACATCACATGTTCAAACACATAACAAAGATCATCATACTAGACGTGGCTTAATTAAGTTAGTTGGTCAAAGAAGAAGATTACTTCGATATCTATCTCAATCAAAACCTGATGAATATCGATCACTTATAGCTCGTCTTGGGCTTAACCGTTAAACACATTCGCTCAAGATAAGTTGGTATACGAATAGAGGTGATTGATGACAAATTCTGTAAGTGTAAATGTTGGTGGTCGAGAATTAACGTTAGAGTCAGGAAAACTTGCAGGGCAAGCAGATGGTGCAGTAACTGTTAGATATGGAGATACTGTTGTATTAGTGACAGCATGTATGGCTGATGCAAGAGAAGGTATTGATTTTTTCCCATTGAGTGTAGAGTTTGAAGAACGTCTTTATGCTGTGGGAAGAATTCCTGGTAGTTTTTTCAGAAGGGAAGGACGACCTCCTACCGATGCTATTCTTGCAGCACGTTTAACCGACAGGCCAATTCGACCACTTTTTCCAAAAAATTTTAAAAATGAAGTCCAAATAATTTCAACTGTGCTTTCATCGGATCAGGAAAATATACCTGATATACTATCAATTATTGGTGCATCTGCTGCTTTATCAATTTCAGCAATACCATTTGAGGGACCAATTTCTGGATCGAGGATTGGATTTATTAACGACGCTTTAATAATAAATCCTACATATGATGAGTTAACATCAAGTAAACTTAATCTTATTGTTGCTAGCTCAAAAGATGCAATTGTTATGGTCGAAGCTGGAGCTGAAATTGTTTCAGAACAACTTGTATTAGATGCATTCGATGAAGCAAGAAAAGTCAATAATGAGATTGTTGAAGCAATAAACGAATTAGTAAAATTGTGTGGTAAACAAAAAATTATTGTCCCTGACCCTGAGCCTCTTCCTGAAGGACTTTTAAATTCATTAGATTCAATATTAAATGACCGTCTACACCAAGCTATCTTTTCTGGTAAAGAAAAAGGAGAGAAGGGTGAAGAATTGAATTCACTCCAAAAGGAAGTATCCGAATCATTATCTGATGATTATGATTCTAGTTGGATTCATAAAGCATTCGATATCAGAATGGAATCAACATTCCGAAAAGGTGTTCTTGAAAACAATGTTCGAGCAGATGGACGAAATAGAGAGGAAATTAGACCTATCTCATGTGAGGTAGATATTCTTCCACGAACCCACGGCAGTGGATTATTTACACGAGGCCAAACCCAGATATTAACCACAACTACACTTGGTGGACTTAGTCTTGAACAGAAACTTGATAACGTTAGCCCCGTTGATACAAAAAGATACATGCATCATTATAATTTTCCACCATTTTCTGTTGGTGAAGTTAGACGGTTAAATACTGGTCGGAGAGAGATTGGACATGGTGCTTTAGCTGAACGAGCATTAGAACCTGTTATCCCTTCAAGAGAAGAATTTCCATATGCCCTTCGACTTGTTTCTGAAGCTTTAAGCTCTAATGGAAGTACATCAATGGGGAGTGTTTGTGGGAGCACTTTAAGTTTAATGCATGCTGGAGTACCTATTAAAGCTCCAGTTAGTGGTGTTGCGATGGGATTGATTATGGGTGATAACGGTGACTTTGCAATTCTTACGGACATCCAAGGAATTGAAGATCATTTAGGAGATATGGATTTTAAAGTTGCAGGGACATCTGAGGGAATTACTGCATTACAAATGGACATAAAAGTCAAAGGTATAACGAACGAAATAATGGAAAAAGCCCTGAGTCAGGCCAAAGAAGCCCGCTTGTTTATATTACAAAAAATGTTAGATGCTATACCTCAAGTTAATTCGGACATGAGCCCACACGCTCCGCGAGTTGAACGAATTTCTATACCTACCGAAAAAATAGGGGCTGTTATTGGGCCCGGTGGTAAGATGATTCGATCTATAATGGAATCTTCTGGTGCATCAATTGACATTGAAGATGATGGTTCCGTTTTTATTGCAGCTCCTACTGGAGAGGCATTAAGTGCTGCAAAGAGTAAAATTGAAGGATTAACAAAAGAAGCTGAAATCGGAGCTATTTATGAAGGTAAAGTTGTTCGTTTAATGGATTTTGGTGCTTTTATAGAATTTATGCCTGGTAAAGACGGTTTATGTCATATCAGTGAATTAGACGATACTCAAGTTCAGAAAGTTGAAGATGTTGTTAATGTAGGCGATGAAGTTGAAGTTATGGTTATTGAAATTGATAGACTTGGAAGAATTAATTTATCTCGTAGAGCAGTCCTTCAAGGATTAACTGTAGAAGAAGTTCAGGCATCTAGGGAAAAATCTCGAGAACGACGTGGCCCATCTGGCCCACCACGACGTAATTATGATGGTCGGGGTGGCAATCGCAATGATAGACAACCAAGAAGAAGATTCTCAGATTGATAACTGCTTTTTATAAATAATTACTAGAAAGGAGTTCTAATATGGCAAAAGTTGTTATACAGGGTATTTTAGGCAACATGGGTACTGAAGTAATGAAAGCCATATCTTCAGCTCCTGATCTTGAACTTGTTGGTGGGATTGATCTTTCAACATCATCATCCATAACGTTTAATAATAATGAAATTTCTTTGTTTGATAACATATCTGAATGTATTTCAAAAACCTCACCTGATATACTTGTCGATTTTTCTACTAGTAATTCGCTATTAAACGCTGCTAAATATTGCCTTCCAAACAGCATATCCATCGTCTCAGGAACAACTGGATTAGCTGAAAGTGATATCAAAGAAATTCGAACATTAGCTGATGAAAACAAAACTGGGATAATATATGCTGCTAATTTTGCTATAGGAGCTATTTTACTAATTCATATAGCAAAACAATTAAGTCCATTTTTTGAATATATTGAAATAAACGAAACACATCATGAAAATAAAATCGATGCTCCATCAGGAACAGCATTAGCTATTGCCAGATCAATTATTTCTGGTTTGTCCCCAGATTCCCCATTGATAACACCTGAAACAAAAACTGAACTCATTCAAGGCAGTAGAGGTGCTGATTATCAAGGAGTAAAAATACATGCCTCTAGGATGCAAGGCATGCTTGCACAACATAATGTTGTATTCGGAACTTCTGGACAAACACTTGAAGTCAAACACAACACCATAAACAGAGAATGTTACATGCCTGGAGTCTTACGTGCAGTTCGCGATGTACGAAATCATAAAACTCTGATTGTTGGACTTGAAAATATTTTAGGACTATAAATTTATGACCAAATCTAATGTAAATATTGCTATCGTAGGAGCAACTGGTGCTGTGGGAAAAGTTTTTATTGATTTAATGAAAGAACGAAAATTTCCTGCTCAAGAAATACGTTTACTTGCATCAAAGAGATCTGAAGGCAAAGTAATCTCAGTGAACGGACAAGATTTAACAGTATCTGAAACTACGACTGACTCTTTCAAAAATATTGATATTGCTTTTATATCAGCTAGTGCTGATGTAAGCCGTGAATTTGCACCAATTGCAGTTCAAAATGGAGCAATAGTCGTAGATGATAGTTCCGCTTTTCGATTAACTAATGGTGTTCCGCTTGTAATTCCAGAAGTGAACGCTAATGACCTTTTATCTCACGAAGGCATTACCGCCATACCCAATTGTTCTACAATTCAAATGGCTATGGTATTAAAGCCTCTTCACGATGTTAATCCGATCAAGCGTATAATAGTTGATACATATCAAGCTGTTTCCGGAACCGGAATTGCTGCTATAACAGAACTTCATGAACAAAGTCGAGATTTCATTAATTCTGAAACGATTTCTCCTGAAATATACCCACATCAAATCGCATTTAATTTACTTCCCCATATTGAACCTTTTTTAAATACAGGATACACAAATGAAGAAAATAAAATGATTGAGGAAACCCGTAAAATTCTTCATGCGCCTGACATGCTAATTTCTGCTACTTGTGTTCGAGTTCCAGTGTTCTATGGTCATAGTGAAGCAATCCATATTGAATTTGAGAATCCATTTTTACCAGATGATGCTAGAAAAGTACTTAATGATTTCCCAGGAATTTCTGTTATTGATAATCCACAAAATAATGAGTATCCTATGCCTCTTAATTCTGCAAATAATAATGATGTTTTTGTTGGTCGAATTCGAAAAGATTTATCATGTGATAATGGATTAGCATTATGGGTTGTTTCTGATAATCTTAGAAAGGGAGCAGCACTAAATGCTATGCAAATTGCTGAACATATGATAAAGATGGGTTTGATAGAGTAATTACGGAGATATAATCTTGGCAATAAAAATAGGAAGACTACTCACTGCAATGGTAACTCCATTTAATGAAAGTGGAGAAATTGATTATGATCAAGTAAAAAAACTTGCATTAGCTCTTGTTAAATCTGGCAGTGATGGCTTGGTTGTGTCAGGAACAACCGGGGAATCACCAAGTTTATCAATTGATGAGAAATTACGATTGTTCGATGTATGCAAATCTGCAATTGGTAACACAGCTTCGATCATTGCAGGAACAGGCACTTATAGCACAAGAGAGAGTATAGAGCTTACAAAGGAAGCTTCAAAATTAAATCTAGACGGTATTATGGCCGTAGTGCCATATTACAATAAACCCCCTCAAGAAGGTCTTTTAAAGCACTTTTCTGCTATAGCTGAAAGCACACATTTACCACTTATCCCTTATAACGTTCCTAGTCGAACCGGCCTTAATATGACATCGGATACGACGATTAAACTCTCCATGATCGATAATATCATTGGGGTCAAAGAAGCGAGCAGTGATCCGGATCAGATTGCACGGATAATCTCGAGCACAGCGAATGATTTTTATGTTTGGAGTGGAAACGACAATGAAACATTTAACATTATGTCAATGGGTGGATATGGTGTAATAAGTGTAGCTTCACATTTAGTAGGTAATCAGATTCGAAAAATGATGGAATTGATTGTTTCGGGCAATATAAGCAAGGCTGCAGATGAACATCACAGATTGCTACCTTTATTTAAAGGGATTTTCACAATAACAAGCCCAATTCCTATCAAATATGCATTAAATAAATCAGGATTTAACGTAGGTCCAAATCGCCTACCACTTGTGGCACCCGATGATGGAACAGTAGAATTTCTTGATAATTTATTAAAATCCTATTCAATAGATATCGTTTAAAACGATTTCTAATTCTTCCTGCATTTCTTTAGCTGATATATATCGAGAATTTGGATCTTTATTCGTGGAAATATTTATTATTTCTTGTAATCTATTAGCAATATCATTATTCAATATTCTATTTTTAAAATCGAGTAATTCACTAAGTATTACTCCAACTGAAAATATATCCGATGAAATTGTTAAAAATTCATCTTTTTGAATAAGTCTTTCTGGTGCAATATATCCAATTGTACCTCTATCAATAAATCCACCGGCACTATCAATTTCAACAGATGATCCAAAATCTGATATTTTAGCAATATTATTTTCATCTAGTAATATATTTTCGGGTTTGATATCGAAATGAATTATTCCATAAGAGTGAGCTACTTCTAATCCTTCTAGAATGTTATTGACGATATTAATTGCCAAATCAATTTCAAGTTCATGAGGACTTCTAGAAATTAAATCTCTTAGACTTCCACCATCAACCCATTCCATAACAAAAAAAGGCCCCAAATGGGTATCATTTCCAACATCAATTATTTGAACAATATTTGCATGGTAAATATGAAACGTACGAAATGATTCAATTTTAATATCATTCTCATAAACATCATTCATCAATGAAGAAAGAATCGATTGCTCATATGATTCATATTCGTCAGGCAAAATTTTAATTGCTACAAATTTTTTTGAAATTTGATCAAAAGCTTTTATTACTCGTCCTTGGGAACCCAAATTAATTTGAGTATCAGTTATCTTATATGTAGAAATATATTCGGGTAATCTGGAATTTATTGAATTATAATGAAATCTATGATCATTCAAGGATAATTACCTTTACAAGTCAATCACAATAGCAGTCATATCATCTGTGCTTCCGTTTAATTGTGCTTTAGCAAACAATGAATTCAATAACATATCTTTTGAATCGTTATCATTAATCACTTCACTTATCTCATTATCAGTTAATGTGCCATGAATACCATCAGTACATAAAATAATTCTATCATTATCAAATATTTCAGATTCTAAATAAAATGGTCTTATAGTTCTGGGAGAGCCAATAACTTGTGTAACAATATTTCTCATTGGATGGATATGAGCTTCTTCCTCAGTTAATTTTCCAGATTGAATAGCTTCAGCCACCCATGAATGGTCAATGGTAAATCTGGATAATGAATTATTTCGATAGAGATATATTCGACTATCACCTATGTGACATATCTTAATTGATTTTTCACTAATAATAACTGTACTTAATGTAGTGGCCATAGATGGGTCTCTAGGGTTTTGATGCATAGACTCACCAGAAATCCCACTATCATAAACATAGTTATTAATTTGAGAAAAAAGAGTAATTAAATTTTCTTGAGTAATTGGTTGACTATTATTAGTATTTTTATATGCCTCTAAAAACATATCAACAGCAGTTTTACTGGCGATATCACCATTAGCTAATCCACCAAGACCATCAGCGACAACAGCAATCAAGTTTATATTGACATCATCAATATTATTGAGATAACCATAATTATCCTGATTAATATCTCTAGCGACTCCACGAGAGGTTTTAGCAGAAACAGTTATACTCATAATAGACCATAATAATTGAGAAATTTAAAAATATAAGAAAATACTAATTATTATTATAAATCAAAATTTTTCAAGGCAATATTAGTGATGTGATTTCCAATACCAAGCGAAGATGTTGCTGCAGGAGAAGGTGCATTCTGAACATGAATTGCCTGATCGGTTTCAACTATATGAAAATCATCAAGTAGAAATCCAGTTCTATCAACCGCTTGAGCCCTCACTCCTGCTCCTGAAGGAACAAGATCCGATTTTTTTACTTCAGGTAATAATTTTTGGAGGGACTTTGTAAATGCATCCTTGCTAAACGATCGATACATTTCTTGCATTCCTGTTTTCCAATATTTCCTTGTCATTACCCAAAATCCAGAATATAAAAGCGTACTAATGAATTCGCTTATATTAATTTTAGTTTTTGAGTATCCTTCTTGAGCAAAAGCTAAAACAGCATTCGGACCAGCTTCTACTCCTCCATTTATCATACGAGTATAATGAACACCAAGGAAAGGAAATGCCGGGTCAGGAACAGGGTATATTAAGCCTTTTACTAAATGAGTACTATTTTCAGCAAGCGTAAAATATTCCCCTCTAAAGGGAATTATACGAATACCTGGATCAATTCCCATCTTCCTCGCAATAGAATCAGCGTATAATCCAGCACAATTAATTATATATTTAGTTTCAAAATCACCTTGGTTGGTTTGAATATTGATTACATTGGATTTTTTACCAATACTAACAACTTTAGTTGACAAAAATATCTCGCCATTATTATTTTGAAATATCTTCGCATATGTATTAGTAACAAGAGTGTAGTCAATAATTCCTGTCATAGGACAATGAATTGCACGAACACCAGAAGTCACATGAGGTTCAATTTCAATAATTTCCTCAGGACCAATCATTCTGATACCTTGTACGCCATTTGCCTGTCCTCTTTCTAAAAGTGTATCAAGACGACCAAGCTCATCTTCATTAGTAGCAACAACTAATTTACCTACTAAGTCATAAGGAATACTATTTTCATCACAAAAAGCACGAAGAGTGCTTGCTCCATCAACACAAAAGGAAGCTTTTTGTGAACCAGGACGATAATACAAGCCTGAATGGATCACTCCACTATTGTGTCCAGTCTGATGTACTGCTAACTTATCTTCCTTTTCTAAGACTACTATCTTAGAATCGGGTAGTTTTTTTGATAATTGCATGGCGGTAGATAGTCCTAAAATTCCTCCGCCTATAATTGTTATGTCAACTTTTTTACTAGTCATAATTGTTGTTTTTTTATTCGAAAAGCCCTTTAACTGAAAGCTCCTTACAGATTGTATCAAACCATTCAATTACTTCACTATGTAAAGGAATTCCATTTTTTCTTCTTTCAATTTCTTCTATTGCTTCAATTTGACCTGGAAATATAACTTCTTTGTGGCCAGGTGCTGGAGGAGTAGTCCGCATAGCAATTAAAAATTTATCCATAGTTTCTTTAAATTCATTAACATCAGTGAATGCTTCAACATTGTAAGCTGTGACAAAGTGTTGAGTAACACCACGTTCATTCATTGCAGCAAATCCACTGGCAGAAAGAATACTGCAGAGAATTTCGACAACCATAGCAAGACCATAGCCTTTATGCGATCCCTGTTCTCGAGTTCCACCAGTTGGCAAAAGTTTAAAATCCTCAGGAACTTTCCCTTCAGTCAAAATTGGAGTTCCTTGATTATCAGCTATCAATCCTCCTGGGATAGCTACATCCATTCTTTTTGCCAGATTAATTTTATTAATTGCGACACTACTTGTAGCCGCATCAAAAACAAACGGTGGTTCATTTTTGGTCGGAGCAGCAACAGCAATAGGATTGGTACCTAATCTGGGTTCAGCACCAAATGTAGGAAGCGTTCCAGCTCCTGGTGCAGTCATGCAAAGACCAATCATGTCATGCTTTAATGCCATCATCGCATGGTAAGCAGCCATTCCAACATGGCGACCATTTGACATGGTTACAACACCTATACCAGTATTTTTAGCTTTTTCAATAGCAATCTCCATAGCTTTTGGAGCAATAATTATTCCTAAACCTTCATCACAATCAATTGTTGCTGTAGCTGCCGCTTCTCGAACAATTTTCCAATTGGGTCTGGGCTTCATGCTTCCATCTTGGTAACGAGTTATATAATTACGAAGCATGTTTGATACACCATGGCTATCAACTCCACGAAGATCAGAACTAATAAGGACATCAGCTCCAAGTTCAGCATCTTCTTTTGTCAATCCACAAGATTGAAATAGATCCGTTACAGTCCTGCGAAGATTTTGTTCAGGAACACGAATCGCATCACTATCATTAATATGGAAAGCTTCTAAAACCATATCCCCTCCAGATATCATGTGTCTCAATTATTATCAGAGTATGAACGTTCGTAATTCTATGGTCAACCTAAATTCAACAAGCAAGTTGACTCAGTTAATCTCGAATGCTAGTCTGCATACTGATTTAATCAATGCTATAATTTTACAAAATAATTTATAAGTGAGGGGACAATGGCATTTACAAGAATCCATCATGTAGGTTTGGTAACTCCCGACCTAGAGAATGGTAAAACAGTAATGACAAAAGGATTTGGACTAGATATTGACGCACATAGAACTCCAATAGAAGGAGGAAACTCTGTATCATTTGATAATGTTACAGCCCTTCAATTCCCAATTGGGGAAATGTTCTATGAAATTAGCACTCCAAATAGCACTACTGGGGAGGCTGCTGAATTCCTAGAAAATAGTGGTGGACGAGGAGGAATGCATCATATTGCACTAGCTACTAATGACATTGGTAGTGAGATTAGTGGATTACAAGAACGCGGAATAAAAGTAAAAGGTAATTGGGACGGTAAAAGCGCAGTATTTCTTGATCCTGAAACAACACTAGGGGTAAATATTCAAATTGTTCCTGAAGATTACTATCATGCACATCCTTATTACAAAGGAAATGGATTAATAACAGGAATGGCACACGTTGGACTAGCTGCCAGAAGTGCAGCAGAAGTACGCGATTTATTCGAAACAAAATTTTTATTACATGAAGATTTGACTATGGAAAGAGGGATTGATCCCCCAGACCCAAATCGTCCAGCAAGAGCAGCAGATGACCCTGTTCATTTATTAGAATATCCTGTTGGAGGATCAGTAATAGAAATAAGCATCCCTTGGGGTGACACTAGTGGAACTGCAAAATTAGTTGCATCCCGTGCGCCACTTGGGGCAGTTTATCACCATACATGTCCATTTGCTCCAGATGTACATGCGTTTACAGATTATGCTGTAGCTGGAGGTATTCAACAAATCGGTTCAATTCCACCTAAAGAAGAAAACCCACGAGTAGTAGCGTGGTTTCACCCAAGATCATGTCTTGGCATGCTCGTAGAATTATGGAACCGACCAGCTGGTGGTGATCACTACCATCCAATTCATTAAATGAATGTAATTAAAAAAGCCCGGAACATCCCGGGCTTTTTTAATTACCTAAGCTTGCTTGATTTATTAACGTCCTGCTACTCTATCGGCCATCTCTGTATCTACTCCACGTGGCCATTCTCTTTTAGAATCGTCTTGAACCAGAACAGAAAGAATTCCTAGCCCATCAGTTTCCATCTCTAATTTGTCTCCATCCTGTAATGCGCCTAACCCTTGATGATTTGTTCCACATATGATTATATCTCCTGCTTCAAGACGTGCTATTGAAGATGCCCATTCAATTATTCTTGGAATTTTATGCCCCATATCATTTGTGTTATATGTTTGTCTTATATCACCGTTGACCCACAAATTTACATTTATGTTTTGTGGATCAGGTATTTCATCAGCTGTTACAAGATATGGTCCCATTGGACCAAATGTGTCCCAGGATTTCCCCCAATAAAAACTTGGGGTATTCAATCCTCTTGCTGAAACATCAACAAAATTTATATATCCAAAAATATGCTTGTATGCTTCTTCAGGTTGAACATCTTTAGCAGTTTCGCCAATAACTAAGCCCAATTCTGCCTCATGATGAAATATTGTCGCTAGATTCGGTGGTAGAATAACAGTGTCTCCATTTCCAATAACTGATTCAGGAGATTTAAAAAATGCATTAATTGGTCTTGGTTCCTTAAGAGCTCCGTTTTCCATATAGTTAGCTGCCATAGCAACTATTTTCCCTGGTCGGGGAAGAGGAGCTCGTAATTGGACTTGTGACAAAGGAATTTTAATTTCGGTAGCAGATGCTTTCAAGAAAAGGGATCTGTATCGAGTATTAAATTCACTGATAACACCATTAATCAAATCCTGACTCGTTGGTGCGTTAATATTCCCTACTAGAGGCATAAGATCAATTATCGAATCATCTTCAACAAGTCCGAGTTGATAATCATTAAAAAATGTTAATTTCATTTAGTATCTCCATTTATATTTATATAAAATTTATCTTCCAGCAATTCTGTCAGCAACTGAACGGTCAACACCAGTGTCCCATTTTCGTTTTAGGTTTTCATTTACATTCAATCGGATAGTTCCTAAACCTTCAATGCCCATTTCGACTTCATCTCCGTCTTGTAATGCACCAAGGCCTTGATGGTTTGTGCCAAGAAACAGGACATCTCCTGGATTAAATGTTGCAATCGAAGTAGCCCATTCAATTGTTTCTGGAATCTTATGTCCCATATCACTTGTACTATATTCTTGTCTAATTGATCCGTTTACGGAAAGTTTTATATGTAAATCTTGAGGGTCTTTAACTTCATCAGCAGTAACAAGATATGGACCTATAGGAGCAAAAGTATGCCATGATTTACCCATAAAAAATCCATCACCACCCTCAGGGCCTAATCCTCTTGCAGAAACGTCGATAACATTCACGTATCCAAAAACATATTCATAAGCTTCTGCTGCTTTAATTTTTGATGCTCGTTTACCAAAAACCAACCCTGCTTCAGCTTCATGATGGAAAATCGTAACAGGTGCAGGCGGAAGAATGATTGTATCTCCATCACCAATAACAGCATCACGATTTTTTAAAAAAGCATTAATCGGTCGTGGTTCTTTTAATGTACCATTTTCTAGGTAATTTCCAGCCATACAAAGAATTTTTCCAGGTTTTGGTACTGGAGCTCTTAAGCGAACAGAAGTTATTGGCACACCTGAATTACTTTTCTCAGCACTTTCAATTGATGACCGATATTGATCAAAATTTTGAATCAATCTAGACATCAGGTCTCCAGGTCCAATATGAGGAATACCATTTACAATTTCAGAAATATCAACAATGTTATCTCCAGAAACAACTCCTGGAATAAAATCATTATAAAAAACTAGTTTCATTTCACACCCCAGTAGATAATTAATTCTTTCAGCTAGAACTATAATCCTCATTATTAATTGTGACAACGGATTTACAGCATTTTGCTGTATAATTCAATAAATATATTTTGAGTACTCCATGGATGTGAATTATGAAAGAAATCAACATAGGACCCTATCAATATATTGCAGACGATAATTGGGCAACTGGACCTGATAACTTTACTTGGGGAGAAACCGCTTCTGTAGCCACCGATTCTCAGGATAATGTGTATGTATATTCCCGGACTGATAGACCATTAATGATATTTGATTCCGAAGGAAATTATTTACGAACCTGGGGAAAAGAAATCGTAAATGATGCACACGGAATTTACATTGATGAAAGGGATACTCTTTACTTGGTAGATAGAGAAGATCAAGTAGCACTTAAAGTAGCTAATAACGGCGAAGTTCTACTTCAAATGGGAATACGAGGTCAACCATCAGATACCGGGTATACATCTGAAAACAAAACTGTTTTGCGAGCATCTGGTCCATTTCATCACCCTACAGATATAGCAGTTTCCAAGAGTTCTGGTGGATTTTATATTTCTGACGGTTATAGAAATGCTCGTATACATAAATTCGATTCATTGGGAAATCTTGAATTTTCGTGGGGAAATCCTGGAAATGGTCCTGGGGAATTTAATCTACCACATTCCGTCTGGGAACATAAAGATAAAATTTATGTTGCTGATCGTCAAAATCACAGATTGCAAATTTTTAATTTGAAAGGTCAAGTAGTTGATATCTGGAATGATTTTCTTCAACCTTGCAAAATCTATATTGATTCGAATGACATTATTTATGTAGCAGAACTTCAAAGCAGAATAAGTCTAGTTGCATTAGACGGTACAATAATAGGAAGATTAGGAGGACCTAATCAGGAAGGTAAAGAACCTGGAAAATTCTTATCTCCTCATGGTATTTGGGTAGACACAACTGGAAGTATTTATGTTACAGAGGTTTTACAAGGAAAACGTATTCAAAAATTAACTCATAAATCATCCTGATCATAATTTTTTGCCACCGTAGCTCAGGGGTAGAGCAGCTGTTTCGTAAACAGCAGGCCAACGGTTCAAATCCGTTCGGTGGCTCCAAACATAATTAAATAATGTATATGCAATTTTAAATTAATTAACAGATAATGTTATTATTTATCAATCGTAAAATTTATCTATAGATAAGAGAAATCTTTATGCAAAACATTTTTCGAGACCTTGAAATTTCTAGACAAATAATTGAACTTATTCGAACTGCTCATAGTAAAATAATTCTTGCATCACCTACAATTGAGTTTTGGCAGCAATTAAATGAAGAAATTGCATTAGTAATAAACAATCAAATCAATGTAGTAGTCATTACACAAGCTCATCCAGACACTAATACCAACGCACTTGATCGATTATTAGATATAGGTGTAACAATCAGAATTGTTCAGAATTTAACCACCTCAATTTATTACAATGAAAATATTGCATTACTCACCTCAATGAATTTGAAAAATCCATTTAATGCAAATTTCAAGGAAGTAGCTATCCAAGTTTCAGATCATGATTCTGCTTCAGAAATATATAAATATTTAAATGATTTAGTTGTATCTAGTGAAAATTACGAAAATCAACCAGCAGGTGATTCAGATATTCCTGGTTTTTGTATACGTTGTGGTGATTTTATCACCTTCAGTAAAAACTCGCCTTTTTGTGATGATTGCCATCTTAAATGGTCCGAAGATCAAAATGAAGAAGAAAAAGAGCAATATTGCCATAAATGTGGGGAAACATTTATTCAAGAGTGGGAAGTATTCAGCTATTCTTCTCCACTGTGCAACGTTTGTTCTTAATTTTACACATGACAGCAATAACAATTATTTTAGATTGATAATTGATAAGCTGCTAAGGTTTCGTAGGAAACTCCTTTAGAATCCATGTTGCTTTTCATTAAACATATTTCCTTTATTTCAAAATGAATATTCATATCGAAATCATTCATTTCTACATATTTTAACAGTTTATTTAATGCAGATTTGTGAATATTCTTTTGTATCCTCCCAATAGTTAAATGTGGTATGTACTTATGTGTATCCATTTGAAATCCATTGTCTGCCATAAGATTTTCAAGATAATCTTGTCTATGAATTAATTCACTCAAATTCAATCCCCCCATACCCATCCATAAAGTATGAGGTTTTTTATGATTCGGAAAAATTCCAAGTTTTGTAGTCGACAAATATAATAATTTATCACCACTAAAGGCAATAGTTATTAAATTTAGTAATAAATTGATATCAGGGTTTCTAATTTCACCTAAAAATTTCAAGGTTATATGAAATGAATCCCTATGAATCCAACGAATTCCTTCAGGAATATATTTTTTTAATAATTCAATCTGAAAATTAAAATTGCTTATTGTTTTTTCTTCAAATTTAATACCAATAAATAATCTAATTGTTAATCACCAATAATTTAATTTTGAGAGTATTATTGCACACACATTCAAATGATATCTATAATCCAGAAGATATGTTACAGGAGGATTGAAATGGATCTGGGATTGAAAGATAAAGTAGCTATAGTTACTGGAAGTAGTCGTGGTTTAGGATTTGCCTGTGCTTATTCACTAGGTATGGAAGGAGCCCAAGTTGTTCTTTGCGGGCGTAATGAAGAACAACTTAAGACAGCTTTATCAAATTTGCATAATAATGGAATCTCAGCTGTCGGAATTACTATTGACATTACTCAAGCAGAAGATGTTGAAAAACTCTATGATTTTACTATGCAATCATATAAGCAAGTGGATATATTGATAAATAATGTAGGTGGATCAATTGGATCGACTTCCTTTGAAAACCTTAGTGATGACGAATGGTCTCGATCATTAGATTTAAATCTATTTGGCACAATACGACTCACCCGTTTAGTTGTGCCACAAATGAAAGATCGAAATTGGGGAAGAATCATTTGTATAGGGTCAATTTTTGGTAGAGAATATGGTGGATCAATGACATATATGACTAGTAAAGCTGCCTTAACTGCCTTCACAAAACATCTATCTATGCAATTAGCACCATTTAATGTCCTCGTTAATACTGTTCATCCCGGATCAATAGCTCATCCAGGTGGGGGATGGCAAAAACGCCTTGATGAAGATCCTGAAGGAATGAGATTATTTATTACAAATAATCTCCCTCTGGGACGTTTTGGAAAAAGTAATGAACTTGGTGATTTTGTTTGTTTCCTTGCATCAGAACGAGCAAGTTTGATTACGGGAACTGCATATAATATCGATGGAGGCCAATCGAAAAGTTTACTTTGACATAAACTATCTCTATTACAATGACATTTCAAAGAGTACAATGCTCAAAATATTCATAGTATTTGAGGAAAAATGTTTCTTCCTAAAGTTTTTTATGGTTGGAAAATAGTAGCTGCTGGAATAGGTATAGCAACTATGGCTTCAACTTTTTTTGTATATGGTTTCAGTGCATTCTTTATTCCTTGGAGAAATGAATTTGGCTGGTCAAGAGGTTTACTTGGAGGTGTCGTCGGGTTATCTAGGCTTGAAGGAGGACTGGTAGCTCCAATATCAGGATATCTCGTTGATAAATACGGACCTAGAAAAATTATGTATTTCGGTGTCGGATTAATGGGAATTGGATTCATATTACTTCGATGGGTTCAGTCGCTTTCGGCGTTGTATTTAGTTTTTCTTCTTTTTCTCGCTATGGGTTCTAGCTTTGGAACAGGTAGACCATTACAAGTAGCTGTAGCTAATTGGTTCATCAAAAAACGTGGTCGAGCTATGGGATTCCTAATGTCTGGCTATGGATTAGGTGGAAGTATTGTTTTTATATTTGCAATGCTTATAGATAATTTAGGATGGAAAACAGCTACAGTAATTGCAGGTTTATGCATGTGGGGAATAGGTTTTCCACTAATATCAATTTTACGACATAAACCAGAACAGATGGGATTACTTCCAGACGGTGCCCAAGTAAATAAAACAAATGACACTATTAGTAAATTTGAAAAGAAGAACATGAACTTTCCCAAACCACCAGCTCATTTCTGGAACAAAGATTCCAGAGAAGAACTTGAATTAAATGTATGGCAAGCTCTAAGAACAAGGGCTTTTTGGATGCTTGCTATTGTCTATGCAATCTTTTCCGGAGTTCCAGGAATAACTACAGTTCATCTTGCACCATTTCTAGCCGAAGAACTAGGACTTGAATACGTGGTTGCTGTCGGGGCACTATCACTTTTTGTATTCACCAGTGTAGGCGGTAGAATTTTATTTGGAATTGTTGCTGATTATGTAAACCTCCAAATATTAGTTGCATTATTATTCTGTGTATTAAGCTTCTCGATATTTCTTTTTTCAACCATAAGCAACCTAAGCCAAATTCCACTGTATGTTTGTGCTTTTGGACTAGCATATGGTGGTGTTATTCCCTTACGTGCTGTTATACAAGGTTATTTCTTTGGAAGAAAATCATTTGGTACAATCGGAGGATTACTACAATTTGTTGATCTGCCTGCAACTGTAGCAGCACCAATTTGGATAGGATTTCTAGCAGACTCACTGCCTGGTGGATATAGAATAGGTTTTAAAGCTATAGCATTCATTATAATTTTTGCAGCAATTGCAGTATTATTTGCCAGATGTCCACAAGAACCATTACCTAATGATAAGCCACCCAAATTTATAGCTAAATTTTTTAAATAATATTTCTTTCATACTATCGAAGTATGCTAAAATATATAAATCAATTTTTGTTTTTAGCAATTTTTTATGATCACTAAGTAAAAGAAAAACTAATGCTATTATCAGCGTCTAACATTACTAAAGAATATTATGAAGGTTCAAGCAAACGCTTGGTACTTGATAATGTGTCCTTAGAAGCAAGAATTGGAGAATTTGTCCTTGTAACTGGAAGAAGTGGATCAGGAAAATCAACTCTTTTAAATTTAATTAGTGGCATTGATACACCCAACACAGGCTCAGTTAACATTGATAATACAAACATCACTAAATTATCTGAAACTAATCGTACAATCTTTCGAAGAGAAAATATTGGATTTATCTTCCAGTTTTTTAACTTAATTCCTACATTAACAGTTAAAGAAAATCTAATATTACCACTTGATTTACTTGGGTATACGAGGAACTCGAAAAACGACGAAGCGAGATTGCTTCTTAAAAAAATTGGACTATCTGATCGGGAGGATAGTTATCCCGACAGGTTATCCGGTGGAGAACAACAACGAGTAGCTATTGCTAGAGCTATTATTCATTCACCAAAAATTGTTCTCGCTGATGAACCAACAGGCAATCTTGACGCTCGTACTGGAAAAGAGATACTAGAACTTTTCAACACTTTAACCAAAGAACGTAATATGACAGTAATTATGGTTACTCATAGTTCTGAGGCAGAGTTATATACTAATAAGATATTAGACTTACATGATTTTCACCTTATTAAACGAGTTAAATGGTAATGCTTCTAGTATGGAAATCTAGTATTCGTTATTTGTTTAGAAATCGAACTTATTTATTATTTTCGATTATTGGAATTGCTATGGGTGTATCTGTTGTTGTAGCAATCGATCTAGCTAGTAAAACTGCTGGAAACACTTTCAAATTTGCTACTGAAGCAGTCGTTGGTGAAGCAACCCATAAAATCATTGGTGGTCCAAATGGATTACCTGACAAAATTTTTAAAGACATTAAATTTGGCACTGATGTAAAAGATATAGCTCCAATTGTTGAAGGTATTGTAACAATTTCTGAAACTAATAAAAAAGTCACTTTATTAGGAATTGATCCATTCTCAGAATATGGATTCAGGAATTTTAACATCATTAACTCAATAGAGAGTCAAAATAATTTTGACTCTCTTCTTTCAGTCCCAAATACTGTTGCCGTATCACAAGCATTTCTTGAAACATTATCTGATGATACTAGTTTTCAGTTAATTTCAGATGATTCCATACAAAATGTACAAATAGTTGGAATAATTAACCCTACAAATTCTATAAACCAAATTGGTTTTGAATCACTAATCATTACTGATATATCCACTGCTCAAGAAATATTAAACTCAATTGATATTCTGACAAGAATAGACCTTAAATTTCAAGATGAAATATCTTCTAAAAAAGGAATCTCTCAAATAGAAATGATTGTCCCTAGTAGTGTTTCAATCATTCCATCTGGAACACGGCAAAAAACCGTTAATGAGATTACTAAAGCATTTAATTTAAATCTTACAGCACTCAGTCTTTTAGCATTGCTTGTAGGTATATTTTTAATTTACAACACGATGACTTTTTCAATTATTAGAAGACGAAATATTATTGGCATACTGCGAGCAATTGGTGTTACTCAAAAAAATATTTTCCTTATTTTCATTTCTGAAGCAATCTTTTTAGGAATTATCAGTGTAGTTCTTGGCGTATTTCTTGGGATATTACTTGCTCAAACTTTATTAGAACTTATTACCAGAACAATTAATGATGTTTTTTTTGCTGCGAATGTATATCAATTACAAATAGACTTATTTGTATTAATTAAAGGGTCTCTATTAGGCATAATTGCATCTTTAATTGCTGCTGTGATCCCCTCGTATGAAGCTACTCGTATTACTCCAATAAGTGCAATGATTCAATCAAATAGAGAGACTTCATTTCGTAAAATTCTCCCATTGGTTTCAATTGTAGGATTAATATTTTTCATAGCTGGATGCATCTTACTATTATTACCTTTATCAGGAATTGAAATCAGCTTATTATCATTAGGATGTGTTACATTTGGATTAACTCTTCAAGTTCCGGCATGCACTATATTTTTATTGAAAGCATTTAATTATTTTTTTAAAAATATTTTTTCAACGCTAACTTTTGCTGCAGTAAGAAATATAGGTGCGTCGTTAAGCAGAATATCAATTTCTATAGCCGCATTATCACTTGCTGTTGCTGTAACAATAGGAATTGGATTGATGATTGGAAGTTTTAGATCAACGGTTGAGGATTGGTTAAATTATTCACTAGTTGCAGATATATACATATCTCCACCATCTGTTGATTCGGGACAATTACAGAAATCAATTAATACAACTCTAATACAACAGATTACAAACTTGGACGAAGTTAATTATGTCACTAAACTTTTGGCAACTGAATTACAAACAACAGAGGGAACAACCCAATTAGCTGTGGTCGATTCGAATATTCAAATTCTCTCTGAATCTATTAATTTAAAAAAAGGTAATAATAGCACTGTCTGGAAATCATTTTTTACAACTAATGCAATATTTGTTTCAGAACCATATGCATACAAAAACGATATAAAAATTGGTGACAATATACAATTACCAACAATATCTGGTCTCAAACCTTTTGAAGTAATCGGTATTTATTATGATTACAGTTCAAGTAGAGGTGTAATTCTAATCAATAGGACAATTTATAATAACAACTGGAATGATATAAGAGTTACGTCTTTAGCTCTTCACACAGAAACTGCAAGTAATTCAAAATCAACAATTGCCAAAATTGAAAAATTGTCAAAACCTTATCATCCAATAGAAATCCAATCTGTCAAAGAGATCAAAGAACGATCTATGGATATATTTGACAGAACTTTTGATGTAACTTCAGTTTTAAGATTAATTACTATAGTCGTGGCTAGTATAGGAATTTTAAGTTCGCTTATAGCCTTTCAAATAGAAAAAGAAAAAGAGTCAGCAATTCTTCGTGCACTAGGCGTCACAACTAATCAATTCCAACTATTAACGTTTTTCCAAACAAGCATAATTGGGCTTATTTCAGGATTAGTAGCAATACCAATTGGTATAATTATATCTTGGGTTTTAATCCATTTCATTAACCAGCGTTCTTTTGGTTGGTCAATGGAATTAGATATTTCATTCTGGATCATAATACAAGGATTATTAATTTCCATTTTAGCATCAATGTGTGCTGGAATTTATCCAACTTTCAAGAATAAATCAGAATCTATTTCAAAAGCGTTAAAACAAGAATGAAAATTATATCTACTTTAACAATACTATTACTTATAATGATATTAGTAGTTGGTTGTAAATCAAAAGCTGAACCTCTAACCATTCCTAATGCGATATCATTGCTTCAAAATTCAAGTTCTTCTGATCAATTTTATTCAGTGACACCTAACAAACAATTTGATTTTCCTAGGGATCATGGAAATCATGTAAATTATTCAACCGAATGGTGGTATTTTACCGGAAATCTGAAAACTGAAGAAAATCGTCATTTCGGATATCAACTGACATTTTTCAGAAGAGGGTTACCTAATAATAATGAAAAAAGAGAATCTAAGTGGGCAACTGAGAATATTTACATGGGACACTTTACTCTAACTGACACTACTAATAATACATTCCATCAATTTGAAAAATTTAATAGGAATTCATTTAATATGGCTGGTTCATCTGATAAGCATCTCGATGTTTGGATTGATAAATGGTTTGTTACTACAGATTCAAATAATCCATTGATGCTAAATGTCAGTGCAAAAGAATCAGGCATCTCAATTAATTTTCAACTTGAATCGGATCGTGATCCGGTATTGCAAGGTGATAATGGTTATAGTGTAAAAAGCAGAAAAGAAAATTCTGCATCATATTATTACTCACTGCCAAGAATGGATACAACGGGAATAATTTCGATAAGTGATAAAAATTATAAAGTGAAGGGAACGACTTGGTTAGACCGGGAATGGACTTCAAAAGGACTGGCGAGAAACCAAGAAGGATGGGATTGGTTTGGATTACATATTGATAAAAAAATAGATATTATGTTTTATCAACTAAGATTAGAATCTGGAGATATTGATTCTTCAAGTTCGGGTATAATGATTAATGATGATAATCATATTCAACTAAACAACAATAGTGTTCAAATAACTGTTACTGAACATTGGAAAAGCTCCCAAACAGACATTAAATACCCAAGCAAATGGAACATTTCAATACCCAGCGAAGGTTTAGAGTTAACGATCAAACCGTATATCTCTAATCAAGAATTGACAGGAATATTTAAATATTGGGAAGGTGCAGTAAAAATTAAAGGAACAATTAATGAAACTCCTATTACAGGTTCAGGATATGTTGAGTTAACCGGATACCAATAAGACCTTTAATAAGTAATTTAACTGTAATTTTTGTTTTTTCTTTTGTTAGTTGGCGAATTAAGAAATGCAATTATTACTGCATCTATCAATAAAAGAAACACCATAAAAATCCAAATTGAATTGTAACTTCCTGTAACATCATTAATATATCCTGCAAATGGTGCCCCAGCACCACTTCCAATAAGGGTAATTGGAGTGACAACCCCACGAATACTTCCCAAAAACTTTCTTCCATAATAATCAGGCCAAATGTAATTATTCATCATCATAATTGCACCCATAGCTAAACCAAAAATGATAAAAGATAACGACATTAACAACGAAGTATTACCAATTATGCTTAAGTAAATTGCACTAGCCAATCCTAGCATCCCTATTGCTCCAATATATCTAACAGGAATTTTGTCGGCTAGAAATCCAAATAGAAATGTGCTAATTCCAAATGCTAGTGGATCAAGTGAAGTTGCAAATGCAACATTCGTAGGATCCAGGCCTTGATCTACAAAATTTGGAATTCTATGAAGTCCAATAGTAGAAAGCGAAAACATTACAGAACCAAATACAATTGCAAGAAGCCAGAATTTTACAGTTACAACTGCTTCTCTTACCGTCCAAAAGGATTCATTACTATCAATTACTTCCTCAGTTGAATTTTGCGATTCATTAATTAAAGATAATTCTCCATCAGGATGCAATCCGAGATCCTCAGGTTGTCTACGCACAAAAATTAAAGATACTGGAATAATTAAAAAACTTCCTATAAACGCCAGAATAATCCATGCGTTCCTCCAACCATATAAATCAATAAATATCTGAGATAGAGGAACAAAAATTACACCACCTAGCGCACTAGTTGCCCCAACTACTGCTAAAGCCTTACCTCTTTTTTTGATAAACCATTTTGCAACTGGAACTGATATTGCCAAATTTGCAGGACCAACCATAGCAATGATACCCATTATTCCGAAAAGTAAAACAAGCTGCCATCCATATGAAATAAAACCAAGACAACCGACTGCACTAGCAGTGATAATAGTTGCAAACGAAATAATGTACCGTGATCCGTAACGATCAATCAATTTACCAACTATTGGACTTGTAATAGCTCCTACACCCATACGGGCAGACATAGCCCAGCCAAATGTAGCTCGATTTATTCCTAATTGATCACCCATAGGTCGAATAAATAATCCAAAATTTAAAGTTGCAAAAGTCATGCTTAGGCAACCAGTTAGAGCTAAGGCAATTACAACAACCCAACCATAATAGAGGCTTCGGTATTTATATAGCATCATACCTCATAACAATTTGAAGAAGGATTGATACTTGATAGTACTATTTTGTGGGTATATTTGCTATTATTCAGAGTCTATCTAACTAGTATACGTATAATCCGTTTTTATTTATATTAATAACGAAAAATACTTAGGAGAACACTATTATGCAAGAACCATCCGTAAATATTGAAGAACTCCTAAAAAAACCTTCATCAAATAAACGTTGGGTATATGGTGCATTAATACTCATCATAATTATTGCAGCAGGATATTATTATTACTCTCAACAATCATCAGATGAAACTACAACTACTATAGAAGAAGTGATCACCGAACATATTGTATCTACAGGAACAATATCAAAGACATTTAATACTTCTGTTACCACAACTGCAAGACAGTCAGTTGGCATGAAGTTTTCTTCATCAGGGACGGTTAATAAAATCTTGGTCAATGTTGGAGATTCTGTAAAAAAAGGAGATCCATTAATTGCCTTAGATGACCATGATGCATTACATACTGTAAAACAAAGAGAAATTTCTTTAAAACAAGCAAAACTTCAGAAAGAAAATTTGCTGCAACTTCCCACGGAAGTGGAAATAGCAACCGTTAACCAAAGTGTCACTTCAGCATTAAATCAAGTTGCAACTGCCAGAACCAAACTGCAGGATTATTTTGAAGACCCTGGAACATTATCTAAAATTGAAAATTCGACACCTCTAGCTACAATAACAAATTCCATTGCTCAATCAAGAAAAAATGTTCTCAGTGCTGAACGACAAGTTACCAATACACTTGCTAACCTTCGATCTTCACGCCAGAATTACTGTTCTTTGATACAATCGTTCAATATTTTTAGCAAGAAACCTTTTAATGTTTGTTCGGAAAAAGACATTCCATTATCTGAAAAATCTCTTAACTCACTAATTCAACAAATTAACGAAACACATGTTTATGAAGATAATCTCTATGGAGCTACCTCATCATTGATAGCATCTGATTCAAATTATAAAAGCTCACTAGATACTTTAGCTTTTAACAAAATCACACTCTCAGTAGAAGAAGATCAGCTTCCGAATGATTTAATTCAAAAACGAAACTCTTTAAAAAATGCAGAAGCTATCTTAGCAAAAGCTCTTGCTTCACAAAAAGAACTTCATGAAGGAGCAAAAGCAATTGATGTTCAATTAAAAGATGTAGCCATAGAAACATCAACGTTATCCTTAGATGAAGCTAAATATGCTCTTGAAAACCTGACATTAGTCGCACCATTTGATGGAATAATAGCAACTGTAGATGTTTCAATATTTCAAAAAATTACTGCAAATTCCCAAGTGCTTTCTTTAGTTAATGTAAATTCTATTGGCTTAGATCTCACTGTTTCTGAAATGGATCGTCCAGAAATAAATACTGGTCAGCTTGGAATCGCTAAATTTGACGCAATACCAGACGAACAATACTTATTTCAAATCAGTGGCGTTAGCCCTAAACCTGAAACAAATCAAGGCATAGTCTCTTATCATGTAGAAGCAAATCTTTTAAACAGATCCGATCTAAGAGCTTTAGAGCAAGATGATTTAATTCCGTTGATTAGATTAGTGAATGCTGATTCTTTATCAAACACAACTGAATCCCAACAAAGACCTGACCGATCAACTACACGAGAAATGATTATGCAACTTAGAGATTGTGCTGAAGAGGTACTTGGACGCCCATTAAATAACATTACACAAATTCGCAATTTAAACGAAAACGATCGCAATCTTCTTCTAAAACATTGTGAGGAATTTTTTCCAAACATTCCTGGACAAAATACAAACAATCGACCTGAGGAAATTCATGATGGTATTATATCCTCAGTCCCGTTATATGATGGCATTGGTGGTACTGCCACAGTAATCACACAAGTTAAAAACGACGTAATTCTTATTCCATCTACAGCTATCACTGAGCAATCTGGCCAAACACGTGTCTATGTTCCTAGTAGACTAGCTATCACTGATGGAGATCGCGGAAAAGAATCTATTGAAATCGAAACTGGATTAAGTGATCTGACAAATACTGAAATTATTCGTGGACTTTCAATAGATGATGTGATTCTTATAATTAGTTCAAGAGTTGTATCTGAAAACGAAGAAGACAATTCCAGTCAGGAAAATTCATCAGCATTAAGAGGTCTTCGTTGATTACTCTTAATAGTATAAGTAAATATTACGAAACTGAAGCAGGTGTTGTCTCAGCTCTTGTTAACATCAATCTTTCAATTGGAGAATCAGAATTTATATCAATAATGGGTCAATCTGGTTCAGGTAAAAGTACATTGATGAATATCATCGGCTGTGTCGATAGACCTTCTAAGGGGCAATATTTGATTGATAATATTGACGTAGGTACCCTTTCAGATTCAAATCGATCTCGTTTACGCGGAAAATTGTTTGGTTTTGTTTTTCAAAGTTATAATCTTCTTCCCAGACTATCTGCTATAGAACAAGTTGAACTCCCATTACTTTATCAACAAATTGATAATCGTAAAGAACGAGCAATACAAGCCTTGATAAGCATGGGTTTAAGTGATCGAATACACCATACTCCAAACCAACTTTCCGGAGGTGAGCAACAAAGAGTTGCAATTGCACGATCATTAGTGGTTAATCCAAAAATTATTCTTGCTGATGAACCAACTGGCGCACTTGACACTAAAACTGGCTTAGAAGTCATGCGAATTTTTAATGAATTAGTACAAAAACAAGGAATTAGTGTGATTATTATTACTCACGAATCTAATATAGCTGAACAAACAAATAGAATTATTCGAATAAGTGATGGAAAAATTATTGAAGACACCGACAAAATAGTGAAAGTGAAAGCATGACTATTTTAGATGGATTACGAATGGCCATCCGTTCTATACTCGCCAATAGAACAAGAAGTTCACTGACAATACTTGGATTATTAATAGGTGTTAGTTCAGTAATTGCATTAATTGCCGTTGGTCAAGGTGCCCAAGAAGGAGTCAAAGCACGGATATCAAATCTTGGAACCGATCTATTATTTATTCGACCTGTGGCTTCATCAAGTGGAAATGTCCGTGGTTCAGCAAATTCAGGTGCAACAATTTTTGCAGAAGATGCTGAAGCAATAAGAAACGCAAGTATTCCCGGAATTTTGCACGTAGCTCCTCAATTAAATTTTAATGCTCAAGCAATTGCAGGAGAGAATAATCAACAGGTTTCAATCATAGGAACAGATCATGAATTCTTACCTGCACGTGATTTAATCATAGAATCAGGATCATTTATTTCTGAAAAAGATGTAAAGAATTCAGCACTTTCCATGGTCTTAGGTTCAGACATTGCTTCTTCTTTGTTTCTTGAAGATGATCCTATTGGTGAAAATGTTCGTTTGAGTTTTGGGGGAGGCAGAATATCTTTTAACTTCCGAGTAACGGGAGTATTACAAGAAATCGGAGGAGAAAGTCAACAGGATAATTATGTATTTATCCCTGTTACAACTTTACAAAGTAGAATACGAGCGCTTCGAAACACTTCCGGAAATACTATTATTAATCAAATTACTCTTCGATCTTCTCCAGGTATCAATCAAGATAGTGTTTCAACATTGGTAAGTGACTTTCTTACAGCCCATCATAATAAACAAGAACCTGATTTCACTATAACAAGCCAAACGCAGCTCTTAGAGGCTGCATCAAAAGTGAACGCTGTTCTAACTCTTTTATTGGGAAGCGTTGCCGGAATTTCACTCTGTGTTGGTGCTATTGGGGTTATGAATATAATGCTAGTTTCCGTTACAGAAAGAACGCGTGAAATAGGAATAAGAAGAGCTGTCGGTGCTACGAGTCCCGATATTGCCCTTCAATTCCTTTTGGAAGCTGTAACACTATCAGTATGTGGGGGTCTTATTGGCATTATAGTAGGGATAGCAGGTGCAGAATTAGTGAACGAGAAAGAAATTTTAGGAGAAGTGATGACTACAGTTATACAACCATGGAGTATAATATTGGCTTTTTTTGTTGCAGTCATCGTCGGTATTGTATCAGGAATTTACCCAGCTTACCGAGCTGCTCTCCTAGATCCTATTGTTGCATTAAGAAATGAATAAACAATAATTAATTAATGATTAAAAATTATTGTTTATCTACTCCAAAAAAACATTTATTATTTATATATTAATCACATAGGGGTATTTATGAAAATTGGATTTTATAATGATTTCAAGCCATGTATTCTAACTTCTGAAGGAATTATAGATATAACCGATATAGTCACAGATCTCGATGAAGGTGTTCCTCAACTTTTCATGGAAAGAATAATAACTTCTTTTTCTTCGTTAAAAGACAAACTAACAAATGCAATGGAATCTGCTACAGTTATTCCATTTGATAATATCCAACTCCGTGCCCCGATTCCAAGACCTGGAAAAGTACTTTGTGGTAACACTAACTACATGGAATACGTTCCAATAACACCAGCTAGACCCCTAATTTCATTTTTTAAATCACCTGATGCAGTTATTGGTCCTGGAGATGCAATTATGCTGCCCGAATTTCGTCCAACTATTTTCAATCATGAAGCTGAACTTGTAATAGTTATAGGTAAAGAAGCAAAAAATGTTCAGGAAAGTGATGCCTTGAATTATGTCTTTGGGTATACAACAGGTGTCGATGTATCTGCACGAGCACCTGAAGAAGGTGAAGCAGCTTTACCCGGATCCTATGGGAAAAGTTTTGATACTTTTCTTCCTATAGGCCCCTCGATTACTACTGCAGACGAGATTGATGATCCAAATAATTTGCAAATTCGATATTGGGTAAACGGAGAACTTCGTCAGAATTACAATACAAGTGATATGGAACACAGTGTAGCATATATGATAGGTGCACTTTCCCATGTAATGACATTAAAACCCGGGGATTTAATTATGGGTGGAACCAATCATAGTTACTTGGGACCACTCCAAGATCGCGATCATGCTGAAATTGAAATAGAATCTATTGGTCGGAATTCTAATATTGTATCTGATCCTTTAAAAAGATCCTGGGACCCGAATTCATTACGCGACCCTAAAGATCTCATAGCTCGACGTGAAAGCCAAAAAACTCAACCCCATCCAGGAAATTGGCCGTTCCAAAAAATTGGAGGATGAATATTCCTTTAATAAAAATTTCTAGTTTTTCATATCAAAAATTTATGAGGTAAATAATGAAAATCGGATTCTATAATGATTTCAAACCATGCATTGTTAAGGAAAATGGTGTAATTGATATATCTTCGATTGTTAGTGAATTATCAATTTCTTCACCACAACATTTCATGGAAAGAATAATCACTTCTTTTTCTTCGTTAAAAGACAAACTAACAAATGCAATGGAATC
>CEUS01139654.1_pt1 | contig 30149 bp, 26 predicted proteins | sample 427031 | NCBI WGS metagenome assembly CEUS01 (sample SAMEA2622837, study PRJEB7988) | marine metagenome | biome: marine biome (ENVO:00000447); feature: marine epipelagic mixed layer (ENVO:xxxxxxxxx); material: "saline water (ENVO:00002010), including plankton (ENVO:xxxxxxxx)" | depth 140 m | reverse complement strand
AATGCATCTCCCGCGATGAGAATAGATTCGCCTCCTAGGTCTGCAAGAACGCTTATGTGTCCTTTGGTGTGTCCTGGGGTTTCCAATACTTTGACACCTTCAACTATTTTGTCTCCGTCACTGACTAGTTCCAAGTTCATTTTTTCTAGCATGTCGGCTATATACTGGACTGTGGCGTGATCTTGTGGTTTAGGGTTTCTGGCGTAATCATACTCAACTGGATTGACTAATATGCGGGAGTTGGGAAACATGTCTGTGTTTTGACAATGGTCCCAGTGTAGATGCGTTAGTAGTACTATATCGATATCATCGGGAGTTAAGTCGAGGTCTGATAGTTGCTTGTATAGGAGACCTCGGCGCGAGCCAGGTCCTGTATCAACTAAGATTCTAGTGTTATCCACTGTAATGAGAGAATTTGTTGAATATCCAAAAGAACCTTGGTCAGAAGTTAGTGCAAAACCGTAGGTAAGTACGTCTAGATTAATCATGAATGCCCCCCTTCTATAGATAAAGCGTTGTAGTCGGATTATAACATCGTTCAGAGGATTTATTGTGACCTATATCACTGGCAAAATTGAGACAAATGGTTTTTTATTTTTTCAAGAATTTGTGATAAAATCTCGCGTTAGATGGTGAGAAAGTGGCTGTAGCAGAAGAGATTATAATGATTAAGGTCCGAACGATTAAAACGAACGTACAAGCGTTTAGTAATCCCCTTTTTAAAGGGGATTTTTTTTAGCCATGGCAGCTGATATTAAACACATGCTAGATTTGGATTTGCTATCCAAGCCACAAATAACTTCAGTATTAGATTCCGCATTGATGTATAAGGACATCTTAAATTCTGATATGAAGAAACAAGATGAACTTAGAGGGAAAATCGTTGTGACTTTGTTTTATGAAGCAAGCACAAGGACCAGAATGTCATTTGAGGAAGCTGGAAAAATTTTGGGTTCGGACGTTATTAATGTGTCGGCTAGTGGGAGCAGTGTTGAGAAAGGAGAATCCTTAGTGAATACGGCGAAAACCATTGAGGCTATGAATGTAGATGCTGTAGTAATTAGGCATCCACATTCTGGAGCGCCGTACATATTGGCAGATCAATTCGCTTCAGCCTCAGTTGTGAATGCAGGTGATGGTACACATGCCCATCCGACCCAGGCATTATTGGATTTGTTTACTGTCCTTGAACATGTAGATTCAATTGAGGGACTCAAAATTGCTATCGTAGGAGATGTCATACATAGTAGAGTTGCTAGGTCTAATATTCATGGATTTCTTAAATTAGGAGCCCATGTCTTTTTAGCAGGGCCTGCGACGTTATTGCCCAAGGCCTTGCCTTGGTTAAGGTATTACGAGTCCGAAGGTAGCCTTACCATGACCACAAATGTGGATGAAGCTTTGAAAGACGCCGATGTGGTTATGACTCTTAGGCTTCAGAATGAGAGACAAATTTCTGGATACATACCTAGTGAGCGTGAGTATATAGCTAATTGGCAAATAAACTCTAACAGAATTGATAAAAATTGTCCTGATGCATGGATAATGCATCCTGGGCCTATGAATGAAGGGATTGAAATTAGTGAGTCTATTGCTAATGGACCAAAATCATTGATTCAGAAGCAGGTTGAAAATGGAGTTGTTATCAGAATGGCGGTGTTAAGCCATGTGTGCGGGGTGAAACATAACAAATGAAAGAGGCAAAGATACTGATTAAAAGAGGACGTGTCATTGATCCTTTGACCGGGATAGACCAGATTGCGGATGTACTAATAAGTGATAATAAAATTCAGTCTGTTGATACGAATATTGATTTAATCGCCGATCCGGATGTAATGGAAATTTCGGCAGAAGGATTGGTAGTTTGTCCTGGATTTGTTGATTTGCATGCTCATCTCAGAGAGCCTGGGTTTGAATACAAAGAGACTATAGCAACTGGCACTAAAGCAGCTGTTAAAGGTGGTTTTACTTCTGTATGTGCTATGCCCAATACAGATCCGGCAATTGATACCCCGTCAATGATCGAATTTGTGAAAATGAAAGGTAAATCGGACGCATCTTGTAGAGTTTATCCCATTGGGGCGGTGACGAAAGGTCGGAAAGGGAAATCTATAGTGGATTTCTTAGAAATGTACTCTGCTGGTGCTGTAGCGTTTAGTGATGATGGGGATCCAGTTTATGATTCTGAAATTATGCGGTTGGCACTAGAATATGCTGGCCCGCTAAATGTTCCTATTATGAATCATTGCCAAGATCTCACCATCTCTCCTAATGGAGTGATGGCAGAAGGAGAAGTGTCAGAGTTATTGGGGTTGAAAGGAATTCCTAATTCCGTTGAAGAAGTCATGGTGGCTCGAGATATAGCTTTGTGTAAAGCGACTGGAAGCAAAGTTCATGTTTCTCATGTGAGTTCTGCGGGTTCTGTTGAATTAATAAGACTCGCTAAAAGCCAAGGCATAAATATTACTAGTGAAGTCTGTCCTCATCATCTTACTCTAACAGACGAAGCAGTCTTAACTGACGGTGGCTACTTTGCTGCATCTCCAGGCAACGCGTACGATACGAATGCCAAAATGTATCCCCCTCTGCGTGGGGAGTCTGATGTAGATGCACTCATACATGGAGTCCAAACGGGAGTGATTGATTGTATAGCTACAGATCATGCTCCTCATGACGTGGTAAGCAAGCACACCACTTTTGACTGTGCTTCTTTTGGGATCAGCGTGTTTGAAACAGCTGTTGGATCGTTATTGAGTTTGGTAAGAGATCAGACTTTGTCATTGCCAAAGATGATTGAAGCGTTGACTATTGCTCCATGCAGAGTGCTAGGTGATGCGTTTGAAGAATACGGCACTCTTAAAGAAGGCACTGTGGCAGATGTTATCTTGATAGACCCGGAGATAGATTGGGTAGTAGATACCAAAGAATTTGTGTCAAAAGGGAAGAATACTCCACTTGAAGGACAAAGGCTGAAAGGACGCGTGGTTCTTAGTTTGGTTGATGGACAAATAATGTTTGACGCACTAGAGAAATAAGAGAGAAATAGCAGGTAGGTTATGGATCGGTATTTAATACTTGAGGATGGATCAATGTTTGAAGGGTTGGCTTTTGGAGGTAACGCTGAAAATAGTGGAGAAATGGTATTCAACACAACTATGACTGGATATCAAGAGGTGTTGACTGATCCTTCCTACTCAGGTCAAATCGTTAATATGACATATCCATTGATAGGTAACTACGGTATCAATCTGTCTGATTCAGAATCTTCAAAAATTCAGGTATCCGGTATGTTGGTCCGAGAGCTCTGTGATACTCCTAGTCATTCGTTGAGTGTAGACACGCTGGATAATTTTATGAAACACCAAGATATCCCTGGAATCAGAAACCTAGATACTAGGGCAATAGCAAAAAAAATAAGAACTAGTGGCGTAATGAGAGGATTGTTGACGAGCAGTCCGGATTTGGCTATAGGACTACACACTTTAGAAAATATGGACGCTTATGAAAATATAAATTTTGTAAATGGGGTTAGTACAGATGAAATCACAGTGATGCCACAACACCTTGCAGAGAATAAGTCCCCGCGCATTGTGATAATTGACTGTGGTGTCAAAAATAACATCATCCGGATGTTAAACACTCGAGGATGTGAAGTGGTAGCAGTTCCAGATGATACACACTATAGAGATATTTTAGATCTCGCACCGGATGGCCTTTTGATTTCTCCGGGGCCAGGCGACCCTAAATTGCTAGAATACATAGGGGAAAATATCAAACATTTGATGAATAAAATGCCAATCATGGGGATATGTCTGGGACATCAAATTATAGCTGAAAGTTTAGGAGCTAAAACTTTCAAGCTTAAGTTTGGTCATAGAGGAGGTAACCAACCTGTCCAAGATTTGAGAACCAAGAAAGTTTACATCACTGCTCAAAACCATGGATATGCGGTTGATCCTGAGACACTGCCATCTGAACTAAAGGTTTCTCATGTGAATCTGAATGATGGTACGGTCGCGGGATTGATTCATCAAGATTTGCCTGTCTTTACCATTCAGTATCATTCTGAGGCTGCGCCTGGCCCTCTGGATAATATGTACTTGTTTGATCAATTTGTTGAAGCTGTGCGTCAGGCGAAGGACAACAGTTAGAGTATGTTATTTTCTGAAGTATTACTTGAGCAAGGAGTGGATGTAGAACTCCCATTAAGTATGGAAGATGTCTTAGGTATTTTGGATGATGAGATCCCTAATATTCCTGTTGAAAGTAAAAGCTATCGTATAGCGTCTGTTAATCGTGCATCTATAGGTAAGGAATGGGTGATTATGATCAACGTTGAAGAATCCGACGGTACTGAGTCAGAGGTAGCGGTGATCAAACTTAATGCTATAGCTGACGAGAAAATACTGTTTAGCGTCCCTCCTAGACACAACCAGACTGGCTATGGATTAGATCCTAGAGGAGCCTTGTATGGGAGAATGATTTTCTCTCTGCTGAATACTTTTCAAAGCAGAGGGCTATTGGATCTGCCAGGCAGGTTGCCCATTGAATAAAAAATTTAAGATTACGGAGTGTTAGATTGGTGGATGCCATGAAAGTGTTAGTTATCGGTTCAGGACCTATTGTTATAGGACAGGCTGCTGAATTTGATTATGCGGGAACTCAGGCGTGTAAATCTTTGATGGAAGAAGGTATTTATACTATTCTTGTAAATTCTAATCCAGCGACTATCATGACGGATGAAGGTATTGCCGACCGGGTTTATGTGGAACCCTTGAATACAGAAGTATTAGAAAAAATCATAGACAGGGAACGGCCAGACGGTATATTGCCGACTTTGGGAGGTCAAACAGGGCTTAATTTGGCCGTAGAATTACATGAAAGAGGGATATTACAGAAATACCAAGTCGAACTATTAGGCACTTCTTTGGATACGATCAAAAAATCGGAAGACAGAGACCTTTTTAGTTCATTTTTAAAAGAAATTGGGGAACCTGAGCCTCCAAACACCATAGTAAATTCATTAGAAGACAGTACTCGAGCTTTGGAACTCATTGGATTACCTGTTGTAGTAAGGCCAGCGTACACATTGGGAGGCACGGGTGGAGGTATAGCTACGACGAAGGATGAATATTATGAGATAGTTGAGAGTGGCTTGAATGCCAGCCCGATTAGTCAGGTATTGGTGGAAAGGTCTCTAGTTGGATGGAAAGAACTTGAATATGAAGTGATTAGAGACTCAAACGATAATTGTATCACTGTTTGTAATATGGAGAACTTGGATCCCATGGGTGCGCATACAGGAGACAGCATAGTTGTCGCCCCTAGTCAAACACTAAACGATAAAGATTATCAAATGTTAAGAAGTGCGAGTTTGCGCATCATTCGAGGACTAGGAATAGAAGGCGGATGTAATATTCAAATGGCTCTTAGGCCTCATTCCAAAATTGAGAAAGACTTAGGATACGAATGGCCGCACGATAGTGAATATTATGTTATTGAAGTTAATCCGAGAGTTAGCCGAAGTTCCGCGCTGGCAAGTAAAGCCACGGGATACCCTATCGCTAGGGTGTCAGCGAAGATAGCTATAGGCAAAACTCTTGATGAAATCAGCAACAAGGTGACTGAAAAAACTGCAGCTGCATTTGAGCCTGCGCTAGATTATTGTGTGGTGAAAATACCACGATGGCCATTTGATAAATTCCCCTCTGGTGATAGGAGTCTTACCACTCAAATGAAAGCTACAGGAGAAGTTATGGCTATTGACAGGTCATTCGAAGGGGCACTGCAGAAAGCTGTTCGTTCGCTTGAACTAGATGGTAGAGACATGTTTTGGGCAGACGAATCGTGGATTGCAGAACATGAAAAACATAAAACAATAGATGCTTTTCCTCTTTACCCGAATGATCTGAGATTATGGGCATTGATGGGATGTGTTTTATCGGGGTATTCCACTGATGAGATTACCAAAGAGTGTTTTGTTGATCCTTGGTTTATTGAAGCTTTGCAAAGGATCGCTCGATTTCGTGAATACATGGCAGGACAAGAACTGACTGAGGATTTAATTCGAAATGCTAAGAGATTAGGATTTAGTGATAAACAAATTGCTCTAGGTACAGGATCAACAGCTGAGAAGGTAAGAGCTGTCAGATACAAGCATAATATAAGGCCTGTGTACAAAATGGTGGATACATGTGCTGCCGAATTTGAAGCTGTAACTCCATATTACTACAGTACATATGGGGAAGAAAACGAGGCCATATCCTTGCCAGGTCCTAAAGCAGTGGTGATAGGTAGTGGCCCAATACGAATTGGGCAAGGGATTGAGTTTGACTACTGTAGTGTTCATGCATCTAGATCTCTTACGGAAGCAGGTATCGCCAGTATAATGGTGAATTCCAATCCAGAGACGGTCTCTACTGATTTTGATTCTAGTTCGAGATTATACTTCGAGCCATTGGATGACGAATCTGTTATGGATATTCTTGAAAATGAGAGAAATGGTGATGTTTCTCCTGCAGTCGTAGTCCAATTTGGAGGACAGACAGCGATCAACTTATCACAGTCGTTAGACGAGAATGGGTATGACATATTGGGATCCTCTGCACAAGCGATTGATATAGCATCCGATAGAGATAAGTTCGAATTGTTCTTATCTAACCTAGGCATTCCAAAGCCTCCTGGATCTGCTGTGGATTCTATTGAAGCAGCTCTAGAGGTTGCGGGCAAAGTTGGCTTTCCAGTAGTAGTGCGACCTAGCTATGTGTTAGGTGGCCGCGCGATGGAAATTGTTAACACAGACGATGAACTCAAACAGTATTTAGCTATAGCAGCTGAAGTGAGCCCTGAAAAGAAAGTTTTAATTGATAGATATGTAGAGGGAAAAGAATGTGAAGTTGATGCCATTTGTGACGGTACTGACGTTTTGATCCCAGGAGTGATGGAACATATAGAAAGAGCTGGTGTGCATAGCGGCGATTCAATGGCTATATATCCAGGATTGAATCTTACAGAAGAAGAAGTGGACACTATCGTAGAATACACAACTAAAATAGGGTTATCGCTCAAAGTTAAAGGTCTTATGAACATCCAGTTTGTGATCAGTGGAGGAGCATCTTATAGAAGTCCTGGTACTGATTTCGGTCCAGTTGAGGACACAATGGTGTCCGTTATCGAAGTGAACCCTAGAGCTAGTAGAACTATTCCGTTCATATCAAAAGTCACTGGATTGCATGCTGCCAAAATAGCAACCAAAGTTATGACTGGAATAAGTATCAAGGATCAAGGGTATACAGGAGGATTATGGCCCAAATCTAGCGTAATTGGTATAAAGGCACCGGTATTCTCCATGTCTAAATTGGTTGGTGTAGACACTTATTTAAGTCCAGAAATGAAGTCAACTGGAGAAGTAATGGGGATTGATAGCAATTTTGAGGCTGCGCTAAGAAAAACCCTCTTGGCAGCTAATTTAAATATCCCTCATGGTTCAGGAATATTATTGAGCTTGTCTGATTCGGACAAAGTCCAATCAGAAACTTTAATTAAGACATTAGATGAATGTGGTTGTAATCTGTTTGCAACTGAAGGGACCGCTGAAATGATACGGTCTCTAGGAGTCGAAGTAACGATGACGACAAAAAAATTGGGCGAAGGACATCCCAATGTTGTTGATGTCATAAATGACGGCCAGGTGCAAGCAGTTATCAATACTGTCTCGGAGTCTAGTAGAGTCGTTAGAGATGGGTTTTATATTCGCCGATCAGCAGTTGAAAAAAGAATTCCATGTTTCACATCGATTGACACTGCTATGGCCGCAGTTGAGAGCATGTCTGAGGTTCTAGCCCAGTATCAGGTCAAGACTACTTTGGAATATATACAAACTACCAGTTAAGTAGTGTCCCTACACCGCTCTCAGTAGCTTTGTCATAAGCCAATTTTGCAGCGGCTACGTCGGCAACTCCTGTTCCCATGATCTTGGCCAAAATAATGTCTTGTTCCGAATCCCGACCTGGTACGTTACCTGCAACTATATTTCTCAATTCCACTACTTCACTAATTTGTAGATCTCCTCTATCTTGTGCCTCACTCAGATCCCCTGACTCGATATTGATTTGTTCAATGGAATCCACAACAAATTTGTCAGTCCGGATAATCACTTCATCGTCTAGCTCTCTAGCTCTCCAGCTAGTGGGCCCCGCTGCTATAAGCGTTGTCCCTGCCTGGAGATGACTGCCGGATACTACTGGTTCCATTGTGGCAGCTACGCAGATGATGATGTCGCTATGTGTTACTAGTTCATCTGCAGTGTTTACAGCTTTAGAGGGAATACCAAGATCTGTTGACACAGTAGCAGAAAACTTCACTCGGTTCGCTGGCGTTTTACTATATACAAGTACTTCATGAGGATCTGAGACCAGTGATAATGCTTCTATTTGGGTAAAAGCTTGGTTGCCTGAACCTATGATTCCCACTGTGGGAGAAGGTTTTGTGTTAGCTAAGTATTTGGCTGTAACAGCAGTTGTCGCGCCAGTTCTGAGTTGACCTAGACGGTTAGCCTGCGTATAGCACAGAAGTTCACCTGTATTAGTGTCGTAAAGGCTTACCTGGAATGAGTATTTACCTTGGAAGACAGTGTAGGTTTTCACTCCCATTACGTTATCGTAAAATAATGCCCCTCCCATTACAGCTAACATTCCGCTGTGACCAATCATCTTCCTGCGCGGCAGGTTAGTGGAATGACCATTTCCGAATTCTTTTTGCATTGATTCTATGGAATCAATCATGCCTCGCATATCTACCAGGCTTCTGACTTCTTGATCGTTTAGTATGATTGCCAATCTTAGGTCTCCTGTTTAGTTTGGTTGTTTCCTTTGTACTGGAACATAGCTACTATACTCCCCGCAAGCATTATCCATACTACGGTTAGTGCGGAATTTCTGAATCCTTGAATATAAGATTGCTGTAGCTCGATTAAAGATACGGCGTCCGCTACTATTGGTACAGACAATCCTACGATTGCAGCTGCCGTTATGGTGCCTACTGTGTGGCCCATTTGGCGAGTCGTCTCCAACATCCCCGAAGCGAAGCTACGATCCTGCGGCAACGTATTCATTACAAGGGCATTGTTTGGTGAATTAAACAGGGCAGACCCTATCGATGCAGGGAATAGTAATACAGGGAGAATGTAGATAGGTATTTGGTGAGCAAACAATCCCAAAAGACCAATCCCAACTGCTATTAGCAATAAGGATGCGGGTCTTAGCCATTTGGGTTGATAACGGTCATATATCCAACCCGCGATTACTGGCAAGAATAATCCCATAGATTGGTGAGGTAACAATACCAACATAGTTACACTGGGGCTGAAACCTAATCCTACTTCTACTATGATCGGCATAAGAGTTAAGACCGAGAGCATAGATAGATGGAAAGTTGTATTACTAAATAGGGCCATTGAAAAATATGTTTGCTTGAAATAGCCAAAATTCAAAAACGGCTGTTTGGACGCCAGCTGGATCACAAAGAATATTAAGAACAGACCTAGGAATATCACTAGCATAACAGGGTGATAGACAAGAGCGGATTCTGTTACGAAAGAGTCAGGACCTGAATCCCATAAGGTGTGTAAATGGATACCCATTAGTATGAATGCTAACAAAGATGCAATCATGAGCGTTGGTCCAACTATTCCTAATGGTTGGGACTCTTCTGAATCTGCTTTTTTTACTAAGTCAAATTTGAATAATGGCCATGTAAGCCATAGAGCAAATACACCAATTGGGACAGAAGTTAAGAAAACCATTCTCCATCCTAGGGCTGGATGCATGTACTCCAATAAAAGCCCAAAAACTACAAGCCCAATCATCGTCCCCATCCGGGCTGATGTAATTGGTACTGCAAAGGCTCGGCCTCTTTCTGTATCTTTGAATCCTAATACAAGTAAAGAGTTTAAGTTTGCACTGATCAAAGCACCCCCAAAGCCCACTCCTGCGCTCCAAAGCAGTAGTTGGAGATAATACTGCGAGCTCGCTGCTAATGCGCTTGATACTGTGAGGAGGATTAGCCCGATAAAGAATATTTTAAGCGTTCCGTACCTTTGCCCCAATCGGGCTGCAAGGAACACCGTGCTTCCTAGGATAAGGAGACGTATCACAACCATCCATGCGCCTTGGGTGTACGAAATATCAAAATGCCTAGCTACAGATGGCACAGCTATCGTGATGGGAAGTTGTGACAATTGCATCAATAATTGTGCTACTGATAGGCATAGGAGAATCCTTCTTCGTTCTGGAGTTGACCCTAACTCTTTGAAGGCGCCAACTATATTGAGCCTATGAGCAATAGTTCTTAAAATATCCAAAAATAAATCCTATATCTTGAGAAATCGGGATATTACTTCTTGAAAAATTCCCGATTGATTTCTCTGAATTTGTCCCATTTGGCTGGAAGGTTAAACCCGTCAAATATGGCCTGCACGGGGCAAACTGTCTCACAATATGCGCAATCTATGCAGTTCGGTGCGTCTATATAGTATTGTTCAGCTTCATCGGTTGTATGGATGCAATCAACTGGGCATACATCTACGCAGCTCCCATCTTTTACCCCTATACACGGTTCGGTTATAACAAAAACCATACCCTCAATTCCCGTTGACAGTGTTGTTCATTTAATGTAGTATCATGTTTCTTGATAATTCCTATAGAGAATATGCATAAAACTTGATAATGTCTGATTATTCTCGCTAATATGGGAATCTTTGTCAATAGAAATGCTAGTTAAAATTTGGTGCAAGAAAGGTTAAATATGGAACTGAGAGAAATCATAAGTTTTTATCATGTCGCTCGGTTGAAGAGTGTATCTAAAGCAGCTAAAAGGTTAGAGCTCGGGCAGCCCACCGTCACCACTCACCTCAAGAAACTGGAAGAAGAATTTGAGTTGGTATTATTCGACCGAATTAAGAGACCTATACAGTTAACTTCTGAAGGTGGATCCTTTCTTGAATTGGTGACTCCAGTAGTTGAATCTATCGACAACTTGAAAAGCTCCATGAATTATTCAGAAGGTAGAGGATCATTCATTGTAGGGGGATATTCGGATTTGGTTTTACATCATCTCCCCGATTCTGTTCAGGAATTTAGCGGACTGTATCCTCACGTCAGAATACAATTAATTCCTGGTCCTTACTTTGATCTGATGGGGCAACTAAAGTCAGGAGAAATAGATATAGCACTGTGCTCATCTCCAGTAGTTGATGACGGTGCATTAGATTTCCATCCGTTGTTTGAGTATGATATTTTGTTATTAACTCCTCCAGATCACCCATTAACGTCCATCTCATACCCAGGTTTGGAAGAAGTCGCAAAGTATCCTTTAATATTGAATAGCCCTCATAGTTATAACCGACAGGTACTTGACCAAGCTTTCCGAGATCAAGGAGTTTCTTATGAGTCGGTATTAGAAATGGACAATACTGAATTGATTAAGCGGTATGTGGAGACGGGGATTGGTGTAGCGTTGTGTCCGGGTTACGCCTTACACCCTGAAGATTATTCTCATTTAGGAGTGGTTACGATGCCTCACGTAGTACCTACAGGTTCTATTGGTTTGTGCACTCTCAAAGGAAAATTTTTGGGTCCTGCTGTCAGTAATTTCATGAATATTGTCATAAAGCATTTGGAAAACTCCAAACTCCCTGCTTCTAAAATATTAGATAGATAATCTAGTTGCCAGGTCTTTTAGCAGTGTTGATCTGATCCTTTAGTGTACTAGCAGCATTTCTTGCTGAAGATCCAAATGAGGATTGATCGGAATCCGCATATATGATGCCTCTTGACGAATTGATCAAAAATGGGCTGTTAGATTTCAAGTGAGGGGTAACAGCGGCTTCTAAATCTCCCCCTTGTGCTCCTATTCCAGGAATCAGAAATGGCATGGTTGGAGATTTCTCTCTGATGTTCACCATCTGTTCTGGGAAAGTTGCTCCAACCACGAGGCCAATGTTGTCTTGCCGGTTCAATTTCACTGCTATTTGCACAACTTGTTCATATAACGGATGTCCTCCTTGTTGCACGACTACGTCCTGCAAGTCTGACGAACCTTTATTAGAGCCTTTAGCCCAAATGAACACCCCTTTTTGAGGATCTGTCAAATAAGGATGAATCGTTTCTGCCCCACCCCAAGGGTTGACTGTTATGGCATCGAAATTCCAGACATCAAAGAGGGCTCGGGCATATGCTTCTGCTGAAGGACCGATGTCGCCTCTTTTAGCGTCTCCTATGATTATAGTGTTTGGCGCGTTGGATTTTATAAAATGTATAGTACTTTCTAGAATACGCAATCCTTCCATTCCTAAGGCTTCGTAAAAAGAAAGGTTGGGCTTGAAAGCAGCTGCCACGTCATGAGTTTGGTCAACAATTGTTTGGTTGAATTTTAATAGGTCGTTGATGGGGACTCGTTTTGGATCTAAATCAAGTCCTATGCACACGTTAGTGTCCTTTGACTTAATAATATCGTTTAGAATGTTGTTAAAATTTCCCATGTTCACGCTTTAACATTAATTTGTGACAGTATACATTAAGGTTGGATGATGACTACAAGGGTCTTATTACAGCAGATATTCAATTACTTAAAAAATGAATACGATGTTTCTGCTTGGTGGAGGAATGAGTCGGCGCTAGAAATTTGTGTTGGAGCTATTCTTGTTCAAAATACCACTTGGAGACAAGCCCATGTTGCTTTAAAACAATTAATAACAACAGGTAATTTAGAAATAAATGAGATTAAAAAACTAGATATTCTTATCCTTCAAAAATTAATTAAGCCTTCAGGATTCTACCGAACTAAGGCAAATACCTTAAAACGATTCGTTAATTTAGTTTCTCAATCAAAGGATGGCACTCTTAAAGGATTATTGAGTCTGGATAGAGAGAATCTCCGAGTTTCACTTTTGTCGGTTAAAGGCATAGGTAATGAAACTGCCGACGATATTATACTTTATGCTGCGCATAAACCTAGTTTTGTTGTCGATAAATATAGTCAAAGAATTTTCACTCGTTATGGGATTCAGCCAACTGGAACGACATATCTTAAATGGCAAACATTAATACATGATAATGTCGATAGAGATGTTCTTAAGTTTCAAGAGTTTCATGCCTTGCTAGTTAGATTGGGGCAAGACCGGTGTAAAAGTATTCCTGAATGCGTCGAGTGTTGTCTTAAATCCGTATGCCAAACTGGGTTGAAAAACTGTATGTAAGGTGTATACTGCCCTAAATCGTAAAACTAACTTGCGATTTACAAAGAAAACAGGAGTGAACAGATGATGAATATATCTAAACGGTTATTAGGGTTAATGGCTCTGACTGTTATGGTAGTTTCGATGATAGGTTGTATAGGTGGTAGTGAAACTGTCAAGATAGGGATGCTGAGCCCTCAGACTGGTCCCATAGCTCAATATGCACCTGGTTTTGAAGATGCAGCTAAAATAGCGATTGCTGATTTAAATGCGGCCCACGAAGGTGATTTTGAGTTTGAATTAATTATGATGGATACAGGTTGTGACGGCACTCAAGCTGCTACTTCTGCTCAGACGCTCGTTGATAGTGGTGTCTCAGCAATTGTAGGAGCGGCTTGCTCAGGAGCGACTTTAGGTGCTATAGCTGTAGCTGCACCCGCTGGTGTACCAATGGTTTCTTATGCTAGCACTTCACCTGCTGTGACCACTGCTGATGATAACGGACATCTATTTAGAGTAGTTCCAAGTGATGCTCAACAAGCTGTTGCGTTAACTACAGTTGTTTCCGCTGAAGGGGTTTCAAATCCTGCCGTTTTATATATGACAAATGATTATGGTTCTGGACTGGGAGACAATTTTTCAGCTAATTGGTCAGGTGAAATTTGCACCTCAGTTGGCTATGATCCTGCAGAAGGGAAGTACAACGCAACCACACTTGCTCAGTCTGTTATTGACGGTGGATGTGACTCAGTGTTGTTAATGTCTTACGCTACAGATGGAGCTGCGATTATGGAAGCTTTATCTGCTCAAGGATTCGATGGTTCTGTTTTTGGAGCTGATGGTGTTGCTGATGCAACATTCACCGAATCTTTCACAGATGCGTCAGCAGTTGATGGGCTCATTGCTACTCGACCCCGACCTGGTGCGGATTCAAGTGCAAAAAGTGACTTTGATGCTGCTTATGCTGCTGCTGGTGGAGCGGATGGAGCAATTTACACTGGAGAGACTTATGATGCTGTGTCAATCGCAGGAGCGGCTATAGTTGGCAAAGGGAACGGTAGTATAATTGACTCGTTAAAATCTGTTGGCGTAAATTATGTCGGCGCTAGTGGGACTCATACTTTCGATGCTGCAGGTGATGTGTTGGGAACAGGTTATGAAGTATGTCAATTCTCTGGAAGTGATTTCTCATGTTCCAGGACCTGGACTGCGGACGAAGGTTTGTCTGGAAACTAGCCCTAAGCGATACAGTTTAAACGGAATGAACCATTGTTAAGGAACGGCCTGCAACTTATTAATAAGTTTGCAGGTCGTTTTAATATAAGATACTGGGCTCATGGAGAATTGTTTGTTGAATAAAAAGGATACGTAGTGGAGGGATTTCCAAAACCACTTAACCTTAGGAACTCTAATTTACATAGATTATTAATATGTTTGTTAGTTATAGGCGACGCCTATCTTGGTTTGATTTATGATGGGGGAGTCATCCGTTGGAGTGGTTTATTTAGGAATGATATCGCGGCACTGTTATTGGTCGGTGAAATGTTTATCGGGGGAATGTTGTTTCTTCGACTTATTCTTGCTCAGGCACAAGGCAATGTACGCACCATTGCGTTGATTCTGATTCCGGTACTGGTGATTTTGCTGGGTTTGGGAATTACTGAGCTGCTGTTAAGAGGATTGGGTAGGTCAGCTACAATAAACTTTAATTTGTCAGCTGTGGGATTGAGCGGCCTCTATTGGGCAGCGGTTTATTTAACCATAGGGATAGGCTTGACATTAACGTACAAAGTGCAAGGTTTTGCCAATTTTGCTCAAGCAGAAATGATGTTAATTGGCTCTTACGTTGCACTGATTATGATGTGGTCCGATACTTTTTCATCATTGTCCGAAGCCCCTCCAGATGGTGGTTTAAACTGGGAATTGTTGTTGTGGTCAAGCGTCTGTGCGTTCTTGGTAGCGGGTCTTGCAGGATGGTTGATTGACCGCCTGGTGTACAAAAAGCTACGTGCTCGGAATGCAACTTTTCAAGTTATGATGATTGCTTCTCTAGGCGTATCTATGATTGTCAGAGCGATCTTGTTTATTAGATTTAGTGCCAATAATTTTCGTTTCGTACCAGATAAAGATTGGCGATTGACGACTTCAGTAATCGAGACTCCAACACAAACGATCCAAGTCCATTTAGGAGAAAGAATAGAGTCTGGATTGGTAAGTACTATACACAATGTGGCACCTTTTGGATTCTCATATTCCAAAATAGCGTTGGTGATTGGAGTGATGATGTCTCTGGTTTTCCTGCTGGTGTTTCTGAACAAAACTAAATTCGGCAGGCAAATGAGAGCGGTAGGAGATAATCCCGGGTTAGCTGCTTCTAGTGGCATAAATTTAGAAAAGATTTATGGCAACACTTCTTTTTTGTCTGCTGGTACAGCAGGTTTGGGAGGTGCTCTTTTGGCTGCCATTCTACCAATAAATCCAATGCTGGGATTAGCCTTACTGCTCCCAGCATTTGCGGTGATCGTTTTAGGGAGTATTGGCTCTATTTCAGGAGTGATTTTTGGTGCTTTAATTGTCGGTCTCTTACGGTCTATATCAGAACCGTTATTGATAGGAATAGGTAATTCTTTGGATCGGCCGACAGCTAGTGGATTCGCTGAAGTGGTTCCCTTTGTATTTTTGGTTGGCTTACTTTTGTTGGCTCCAAGAGGTATCGGTGCTGCGTTGCAGGATTGGAATATTAAAAGGATCCGGAACAGGGTTGCCACGGGAAAATCTAAATATAATTACCCTTGGAGTATTCCTATTCCCTCCGTAGATCTTGCTTCGTTAAAATTTATCCGCGCTGAATATCTGTTGAAGGGAAAGGATTTCATAGGATCTTGCTTCCAACTAACATTTAAGGCTCTGTCTGTAATACCGTTTGTCACAGGACTTATTATGCAGTCTTCTTTCAAAGGACTCCGGACATGCATACAAACCGCTGCTGGTTTTATTGGAATTAGATTCACTTTGGACTCAGAGACTGACAAAGGATCTTGGATTCTTTTTATTGTCTTAATGGGAATCCTAATATGTATAGTATGGCTTCTTCCTAGTGTAACTGCACTTACTAAGACTATGCAGATTGCTCGCATAGCCACGTTGCTGGGGATTTTTGGATTAGCGTCATTTGCTTTGAATCTTCATACTGGAATTACTGGGATGACTAATTTCGGCGTGATATTTTTTGTAGGAATTGGAGCTGTTACGGTGGGAATTCTATGTGCGCCAGTGGCAACAAATGGATATGGATGGTCCCCTGTGGCTGCAACCTTCGTTGCTGTATTTGTTTCCGCGATAGCTGGATGGTTGCTTGCTTATCCTACTGCCAGGTTACGGATGGATTATTTTGCAATAGTTACTATTTCATTGGGAGAGATGCTTAGAATATCTCTGCAGGCAGAACCTTTACTTAGGGCAGGAACTGTTACATCCGCGATTGGGATTTCACAATATCAGATGCCGTTGGAAGAGTGGTGGAGTACTGGTCCGTCTCAATATGTTGGGAATATGATAGGCTTATCTGTCCCTGCTCCGTATGTAGTACTTTTAGCTGGGATAGCACTTTGTTTGCTGGTTTTTGTATGGCTTCTATTAGATACGGTGTTGGCGTCTCCTTGGGGGCGTATTTTGAGGTCCATAAGAGAAGATGAAGTTGTAAGCCAACATCACGGGCACAATGTGCTTATCCAGAAAGCTGCTAGTTTGGCTATGGGTGCGGCAATCGCGGCTCTTGCAGGTGCTTTGTGGGCGTGGCTGAACACCAATATATGGCCCGATTTTATGAATCCTGTTCGTACCACCTTCTTGATTTGGGCTGCATATATAGTAGGAGGTAGAGGTAATAATAAAGGAATGATAGTCGGGGCTTTTGTGATAGTTATAGTTGAATTTTTGTTTAATATTATGGTTGCTTCTAGAGGCGCCGCTAGCATGCCATTACACAATATCACAAATTATGCAGACGCAATCTTTTCTTGGGTTATGGTTAATGTAGGTGGGTTGGTATGGTCTTCTAAGTCTCTATCAGAAATATTCCCGAGGGGAGAAATCCTACTATCATTGCCTCATGTGAAATTGTCTTTGGTAGGGCTAGTTATAGTGGTAGCGTTAATTGCGGCCTCAAAAGGGCTGCTACCTGAAGTGCCTAAGCGCCCTAAACACCGTGAAAGGATTGAAGAGAGGGACGTATGATTACAAATGCTTTAAAAGTTACAAATTTAGTGAAAGATTTTGGAGGATTGACCGCAGTTAATAACGTATCCTTCGAAATTCCTGTAGGCTCCATGGTGGGTCTTATAGGGCCAAACGGATGTGGTAAGTCTACTACTTTTAATTGTATTTCTGGGATGTTAGAGGTTACTTCAGGAGAAATTGAAGTGTTAGGACGTATGACTACAGGTAAAAGGCCCGATGAGATACAAAAATTAGGCCTTACGAGGACTTTCCAGCACACTCGACTGTGGAGAGATATGACGGTTATTGAAAATTTGTTAGTCCCTGCAAGAAGTCAATTCCAACCGAATATGCTGTTGTCTTTGCTAAAACCAAATTCTCGCCCAGCGGAATCTCGCAGAATAGCTAGTGCATTCCAAATTTTGGAGAGTCTTGAAGTTAGTCATATCGCACACAATTTAGCTAGTGAATTGTCCGGAGGTCAGAGTAAATTGGTTGACATCGGACGGGCTTTAATGAGTGACCCAGAGTTTTTGCTTCTTGATGAACCTGTTGCAGGGGTGGCGGGACCTTTGGCAGAGAAAATATTTAAGAATTTAAAAAGCCTGAGTAGGGACAAAGGTATAGGCATGCTTATCATCGAGCACAACATGGAATTTATCTTACGTAGGGGAGTAGACCACATCATTGTTATGGATAATGGAACAGTGCTTGCTGAGGGAACTCCTGATGAAATCAGGCAGAGGAATGATGTGGTTGAAGCTTATTTAGGTACAGGGGCAAGAAATTGATTATGGATTACGTGTTAGAAGCTTCTGATGTTGAAGGAGGATACGATAAGGTGAAGATCTTGAATGGGATAGATCTCTATGTCGAACGGGGAGAATTTGTCACCATAATAGGTCCCAACGGATGCGGTAAATCCACTTTTCTGAAAATGTTGTTCGGGTTAGCTACCCACTATAATGGTAGTATTAAGTATGAGGGCAGTGAAATTGCAGGCTGGCGTACGGATCGTCTGGTGAATTTAGGAATATCGTATGTGCCGCAGGTGGACAACGTGTTTCCGTCATTGTCAGTATCTGAAAATCTCCAGATGGGAGCTATTAATCTCTCCCCGTCTGAAATGAGAAATGGTATAAGCAAGTCTATTGAAATGTTCCCTGAGTTGAAATTTAGGATGGACGACGTCGCGGCCTCTTTGTCTGGAGGAGAGAGACAGATGCTTGCAATATCGAGGGCCCTAATGCCAGAACCATCATTTTTAATGCTAGATGAACCTACCGCTGCTTTATCTCCAAGGTATCAGCAACAGATTCTTGAAAATATAGACGAACTTAGATCTCAAGGAATTTCTATCTTGCTCGTCGAACAAAATGCACGTTTATCTTTGGAGAGATCAGATAGAGGATATGTATTCTCTGGAGGCAGAGTTGTATACACAGGTGAAGCTTCTTCAATTCTAGACAATCCGGACTTGGGGAATTATTTTCTAGGGGTTCAAGAGTAGCATTCAAAATGCTATCATCAAATATAGGAGAATGCAGGAGGAAGGATATGCAAGTAGTTAGAATATATTCCGGCGATGATGGGGAATCTCATTTCGAAGAGATTGATTTGCCCTACGAGGCAATCTCAGGCGCTGAAAGAACAGCTCTACAGTCAGCATCCAGTATACATTTCAGGAGATATCAACCTGGTAATTTCCTGGACTTCCATGTTGCCCCGAGGAGGCAATATGTCATTACTTTGGCCGGACAGGCAGAAATAGGCTTAGGTGACGGTACTAAGCGAATCTTTAATGCGGGAGATGTATTGCTCGCCGATGACTTGACAGGTAGAGGGCATACTACCGCAGCAGTAGGGGACTCCCCTAGAGTTTCTATAGCGATTCCTTTGGAAGATTAACATGCCCTTCTTACAGATCGATGAACAACTTAAAATGTTCTATGAGGACCAAGATTTCAGCGACCCCTGGGAGGAATCAGAAACTGTGTTAATGCATCACGGTAATGCTAAGAATAGTCAGTTTTGGTTTGGATGGCTACCAACCTTGACCAAGAAGTACAGGGTTATTCGGGTAGATGGTAGAGGATTCGGACGTAGTTCTATACCTCCCGAAGGATTTGACTGGTCACTGGAACAATTTTCCCAGGATTCAAAGATCCTCATTGATAAATTGGGTATAGATAAAGTTCATTTTGTAGGAGAGACTATAGGCGGTAGCATCGGCATGGTTTTTGCTGAAATGTTCCCTGAATCATGCTCCTCGCTGACAGTGTGCACCTCTCCATACAATTTCGCTGCAGTGAAGACATACAGTGAATATAGGGATTTAGTGGAGTTAGAAGGAGTTAGATCTTGGGTGGAGAGGACGTCTGGTAACAGACTTCCTGGTAAAAGCGCTGAGCACAATCAATGGTACATTGATCAAATGGCTGGCACCGCCCAACAAGTGGTGATAGAAACTCTGACTTATTTATCTACGGTAGACCTTACTGACAGATTGAAAAACATTGCATGCCCTACTCTCATTATGGTTGGCGAAAATAGCGCGATGAATACAGACAGTAGAGTTGGTAGCTTAGTTAATCTGATTCCACACGCCAAATTAGTCGAATTACCAGGAACTACAGGCTATGTGCAACATTCTGAACCAGAGCAATGTGCTCAGGAATGGATAGAGTTTGCAAGCAACCTATAATATAGTATCTGTGGTTTCGTAAATGACTTGGTTAACTCGTAATTTCCCGGCACTGATCAATCGGTTGCTTCTAGACAAACGAATAACTCGCTGCATCCTCCTGGGGTTTGGAGTTCTGACGGTGATTTTTGGCATGTGCTGGTGGCTAATAGACAATGGACAATTATCCTCTTGGGATCCTCCTGGGACCGATGTCCAATTACAAAATCGTATTGATCATGTATTTCCGCAAAGAAATCACGTCGTAGCTTTCATTTTAGAAAGTGAATCCGAGAACGTGTTCGATGCTGATGTATTGAGAGAGCTGTATACGAATGAATTAATTTTGCGCAAAGATTATAAGGAGTACTTAGTTGATCAGTATGATTTTGTGAATGACCGGCAGATTTTCGGTATTTTCACAATCGCGGATGCTGTGCATAAAACCCTGAAAAATACTTCCTCTGGAATAGACATTTTTTCAGCAACTGACACTGAAATCAAAATAGCAGTTAAAGATGTGCTAGGGAATGATATAGGCGGGGAATTGGTAAATTCGATGTCTTCTGACCTGCGACTAAACAAGGGGTCTGATGGCCTAGAGTTTTGGTCAACTTCCGCCATGACTATTTTTGTAAGTTTGGATAATGAACTATTAGGAGGTGGGAGAGCTACCTTTAGTCTGAGTTCTGATCCTGAAATTTTGCAAAAAGAGACTATTAATCGTGATATTCAAGAAGTGTTAAGAGGGAACCAAGTAGAGTATTCATTGTGGGGTCTTGCGATAGACACGAATCTCGAAGCCCTAGATGAAAGTCAAAAGGCAGTACCTTACGTATTGTTTGCCGTGTTTCTTGTCACGCTTGTAGCTGCGGTATCACTGCGGTCAGTCGCTACGTTTTGGATTATTGGTTTAGGTCTGCTCACCTTGCTGATTTGGCTGGAGGGAATTTCCAATATATTACTACTTGAACAGTCAGTTACTACTGACCTGATTGTCCCTATAGCAATGGTGTCCTTAGGAGTAGATTTTTTTATTCATTCGGTAAGCAGATATCAGGAGGGTAAAAGGCGTGATTTATCTTCTCGTAGGGCATTGTCATTCGCCATTATAGGAATTTCAGGTGCCCTTACTCTGGCGATGCTTTCTGATGGTATCGCATTTCTAGCCAATTTAACGTCTAATATTGATGCGGTAGTAGGATTTGGTTTTAGCGCAGGCGTGGCAGTCATATCTTCGTACATTGTAATGGGATGGGTTATGCCGCTTCTGCTTTTAGAGTTCGAGGATTCTATTCAAGTACGTTTATGGAAAACCCCAACGGTATTGAGGCAACTGAATCTCAAATTGGTGTTAAATTTGTTTTCGTATGTAGAACGTTTTCTGTTAAACGTGTCTTCGAAACTAGTAAAGACTCCTATGAAAGTATTGATATGTTCAACACTGATGACTTTTGCATGTGTATTGATATCTTTGAATATCCAACCGGAATTTGATATTAAAGATTTCTTTGCTTCTGATAGTGACCTTGTGGTTGGCCTAGATAAACTGGATGAAAATATGAACCAAGATTTACTAGGGGAACCAATATTCATACTAGGTGAAATAGATACACAGTCCGAGGTCTGGGTAGATGAAATTATACAGCTCAAACAGAACTTGCAGGCATCTCAATATTTGACCAAAACGAACCAAGGTGATTTGTTTTTGTATTTGCCCTCGATAGATTTTATCATCGATAGACACCGTGAGAACCAACACTCGGTGTTAGAGTATAGAGAATATTCTAATGGACATAATTCTTCCAAAACATTACTTGATTATTTGTATTCTAATGGGGTCCAAATACGAGAAGGGATTTATTATTTTACTCCTAGTCAAATTCAAGAAATTTTACAACCTCACCCTTCGGACGAATCCAGGTATCAGATTTTATTGAGTGTGGGTGCTTTGGAAACTAGAGAGCAGAGTAAGGTTCCTATAATAAAAGAACAGCTTGAAAAGATTGTAGAAGATTCTAAGACTAATATAGGGTTGGATATCGTAGGTGTCACAGGCTCACCATTTATAAGAAGCGCTACCCTAGCCCATACTACTGGTCTAATGAAAATATCTGTACCTGTTGCCATAGGAGCATGTTTAATTGTTTTGTTGGTCTGGATGCGTTCATTTGTATTTGCTACCGCCACAGTCATACCAGTGGCATTTGCAGTGTTTTGGATACTGTCTTTTATGGTGATCGCCGGGTTAAATGTCAACTTTGTAACGGCGACAATTGCATCTGTAACGATTGGTGTAGGGATTGATTTTTCCATTCACATCACTCAGAGGTTTAGGCAGGAATTACGGCTTACAGAGGATCAGAGTTCTGCGATGGTTAACACTATTCAAGGTACGGGCAAGGCGCTGCTAGGGTCTGCTTTGTCTAGTATGATCGGTTTTAGTGTACTGCTGCTGGCTCCTATGCCCATAATTGCTTCCTACGGGCTCTTAACTTCGATTATGATATTGATAGCAACTCTTGGGGCCCTATTCATGCTACCTAGCATATTGATTGTAATTAATGGCATGAAACATAGGAATCCTAGATGATATACTAAAAGGCAATTTTCAGGAGGCTGAGGCGTAATGATTAAAAGATTTTCTGTATTTTACGTAGGGCAAATCGATCTCGACAATGTGGGGCATGATGGTACAGCTCCAGATGACCGCAGATATTCCAACAAAGAATTGGTTCAGGCATACTCTAATGCTGAGGAACTTGCTAAGCACCTTGATAAATTAGGGTACTACGCTATGTGGGGAGCTGAACACCATTTTCAGAGAGAAGGGTATGAATGCTTTCCGAATTTGATTTTGTTAGGAGTGCATTTAGCTGGCATTACCAAGAACCTTAAATTCGGGAATTCATTCAACATTGTTCCAATGTGGCATCCACTCAGATTGGCTGAAGATTTTGCGATGGCTGATGTGATGACTAAAGGCAGAATGATTTTTGGAGTTGGCAGAGGTTATCAGAGCAGAGAAGTGGAGACATTCGGAGCCCCGTTATTGGACAGAGACAAAAATAGAGAATTGTTTGAAGAACAAATAGAAATTATTCTTAAAGCATTTAACGAGGATTCCTTTTCTCACAAAGGCAAACACTACACTATTCCTGCGGATGTGGAATTCAGAGGATACGAATTAGAAGAGATTACTATGGTGCCAAGGCCACTTAATCTTCCTGTAGAGATATGGCAACCAGTTTCGAGCGGAAATTCTATAAAATTTGCTGCGCAGAATGGGATTAAAATAGTTATAGCGTTGACTGGGGAGTCAATAGTTGATCAGTTTATGGGAGAATATCAGAATGCCGCCGCTGAACAGGGTGATAAATTAGCTTTAGGTCAAGACACTTGTCTTGGCTTCGGGTTTTGTATAGGAGATAGTTTGGAAGATGCTATAGAGACAGTGCGGCCATATCATGATGAACGATATAAATGGTTTGCTCCATTTGGATTTGTAAGGTATATGGATGAACAAGGAAGAATGTGGGGCACCCCTGGAGCGCCTACTCGTATGCCTAATGTGGAAGATGGAGTGGATCAAAAAGCCTGGCTATGTGGTACTTCGGATCAGATAGTTGAAACGTTAAAGCATTTTGAGGAGAAATATCCAGGGTTAGAGGATATTGTTCTACAGTGGCCTGAAGGTATGCCATGGCCGGAATTCCAGGGTCAATTGACACGCTTTGCCGAAGAAGTGATGCCTCATTTTATTACGGTAGAATCCGATGTGGTCGTTGCAGATGATTAACTGAGGTCTTCACAAAGAAGTGGTTTTAGGATCTAACATAAGGCAAGGCTCGCCCCATTGAGAAGGGTCAGAAATACTCCATTCTTTGTAATCATCGGCTCGTTGAATGCGGATTCCCTCAGTTCCTCCGTAAATTAGTAATATGACCCCGTCACCAGAATCTTCGGCTTGGGCTGCTTGCGCTGGACAAGGTCTATTATCCTCGCTCCATCCCGTGACTGCATATTTAACAGGTTCGTCCGTAAGGTAGTCAGACTCGAAAATTGATATTTGAACAGGATCTTGTAAAAGGTTATACATCCTGTGTAAATCTAAGGGGCTATTCTCCCCTTCGCTGACTTCTAATTCAATCAAACTCATTCATCTATTATAATAGGTCATATGACAAAATAGCCACATTACGATAGAGGGTCAGTTTGGTTGCAAGCGACTACATTTTAATTTTGATAACTTGGACTCATAATCTAGCCGCCGTTACATGGGTTGGAGGATGTATATTTTACTATTTGGTTCTCAGGCCAGTTTTTGCTAACACAGGCGACACTCAGGTCGACAGGAATCAAATTGCCGATCAGTTCAGGCAAGTGGTTAAAACCACTATTTGGATATTAATTGTGACTGGAATAGTGCTGGCAGTATCTGAGGTGGCGATTCAAAGTGTTAGCTTGATTTATGTGATGGTTCTTGGGATTAAGATTTCATTAGCGGTGGTGATGTTTATATTGTATGTTTTGAATAAGGGATCAAATGCAATGTTATTGGGACTCTGGGGAATCAAGATTTATAAAACAGACTTGATTTTATTTTTTGGAGTTTTAGTTATAGGAATCTCAGATGTGTTAAGCGCATTGTCGGGATTATGAGGAGTTATAGTGAATAAAGACATATTGAACGTATTGGCTTGCCCAGTATGTAAAGGTGATCTTATTTTGGAAGAGGAACAAATAGAAGAAGGGATGATTTTATCAGGTTATTTAGTCTGCCAGGTATGCAAAGAAAGGTACCCCGTAATAGATGGGATACCTAACCTACTACCGCCAGATTTAAGATAATTAGTAGCCTACAGTCAAAGTTTGTATGATTATGGGTGCTAATTTTTCGGCTCTCTGCCTTAAGGCTTCCCTGTCCAGATTTCCTATAGGGTGTTCGGTAAAGATCGTGGGATAACTATCTGCCCCCCAGAGCTTTGCCATCGCACCAGCTGTTTGGATGAATCTGTCAGTACAAATCGTAGCCGAAGGCACTCCCTGTTTCTCAGAATGTATTCCGTCGTGCACACTGCACGCGCTACAGGAGCCTCAATCGCCGATTGCTATGATGATCGCATCTGAACTTTTTGCTAAGGATTCCAGTTCTCTAGGATCAGCTGGTTTGGACGCACTAGGTTTCTTTAACCAAGATATGCTATTCACCTCGTATTTTTCTGAAAGAACGTTGGCGATTTCCTCCAATAGGACGTCAGCATTTCTTTTACTGTCATCTATAAGCCCTATGTTTGCTCCGGCGATACTGGGAAGCCTAGGTGCTCCTTGGAATTCAGGGACTATAGCTTCTGTTGTCGGATCTACTAATGTATAAGTTTGCTTTACATTGACCATGTTTCTCCTCCTAAATCTCGAATGATTTGGTTGTCGAAGTTGAGGACACCTTGGGTCCCCAGCTGGGTATGACTGAAGACATATCAGCTTCTTCGCCCCCGGCGAATACAACCATTATATCCTCTGGTGATTCTATTAGATTCACATATTCTTGCGAATCAGCGTCAGTAATTTCTCCTGGCAAGACCAAAACCGTCTTTAAGTCGTGCTTCGATTTTTTTATTCTTTCGTGCAGGTAGTTCTGAATGTCTTGCTTGGTCCAGTCTTCCCACAGCGAACTATGCCCTGCTATAGTTACTACAATCTCTCCTTGGCGTACTCCGGTCTCTGATTTGCCTACGGATCCTGATGTAGACATGGAGGTTCCCAAAGATGAAGCGACGTCAGCGATGCAGTGAAGTATCGCTTCAGGTTTTCCTACCGACCTGATTTGCCTGGGCGCTTCGCCAGCAAATGCTGTAACAGTACTCACATCTGCTGAAAATCCTTTCTGAACACTTAAAGGGTCCCAATGAGTTTCTGTCTGTGCCTCAGCTATACAGTATGAAAACTTGCCCGGATGTCCGATGACAGACCTGTCAAACAATCCAGGAATTGCGGCGCAAGCGTTCATTAGTATCAACCTAATGCTTCTACCTATAGTCGCATTTACTCTGTTACCAGGACCAAAGAGATTGTTCCGTGAGTTGATTCCCAGCTTAGACACTACGGGTCCATTAAATATCAGTAGTATTCCTGCTCCTCCCAGGCTAGAAGAAGGGCCTATCAGATTGAATTTTGGGTCTAGAATCGCTTCAGTAGCTGCAAGTACAGCAGGGAAATATTCAGGTAAACACCCTGCCATTACTGCGTTAGAAGCTACTTTATCCAAAGTTATTGATCGACGTCGTTCAGGAATTTCCCCGACAATATGTGAACCTGGCAAATTAACATTATCTAGGAATTCTTGTATCCTCTCTGCAGTGGGTGGTACTACAGGGAGGCCGTCTGTCCACCCTAGTTCATAACAAGTTTCTATGGCAGACAGCGGATCATCAAACTCGACTTCTATTGTTTGTGGGTCAGTGTTATGGTCCATTATTTGACTCTGGCATACTTAGATAGGCTTCTCATTTCCCTGGGTTGGTCTAAGTGTGAGCCTCTGATAGTGTAAGATACTTCAGCTACATAGATTGCTCCCGTGGAATCCACGGCTATACCGTGAGGCGCGATGAACTGTCCTGGGCCTTCACCCTCCTCTTTGTCTCCGAAGACGCAAACTCTGTTGCCGTCTAGGTCATAAATGGACACTCGATGGCCCAGTCCAGGAGCATCGTCTACTCCTCCCATGCCATTTAGTTCTCCTATGTAAATATGGTCTCCCCATAGGACCATGCAGTCAGGTCTATGAATGTTGTTCCACATAGTAAGAAAGTTTCCTTCAACATCAAAAATCTGGATTCTATGGCATTCTCTGTCAACGACATAAACTCTTTCGTTGTCGTCTATGGCTATGTTGTGAGGGCGAATGAATTGCCCGGCGTCAATCCCGGGTTCTCCCCAAGAGAATTTGTATTGTCCGTCACCTGTATAGACATGGATTCTTGAGTTCCCATATCCGTCAGATATGTAAATATCTCCGTTGCTAGGTCTAATTGCTGCAGAAGTAGGTCTGTTGAATGGTTGCCCGCTCCATCTAGGAGCTGGATGGTTTCTTTCTCCGATTTCCATTAACTTTTCACCCGAAGTGGAGAATTTCTGAATGGTATGGATACCATCGTCTGCGGCCAGTAAGGAATCGTCATGAGCTATGTATAGACCATGAGTTCTATTCTCGCTGAATTGACCTTCTCCTATTGCTCTTAAATAATTCCCATCTTGGTCAAAGACCATAATAGGCTCTGGCCCTCTCGTCAGTACAAATACCTGATCATTGGAATCGCAAACGACTCCTGGGCATTCTAAGAGACGTTTCCCCTCAGGTAATTTTGCCCAATTCTCCACAAATGTGTATTGAAAGTCACCTTGTCCATATATTTCGCTCATGATTATCCTCCATTTTTATTTTAAAAGTGAAATACCTTCGCCTTGTATGTAATCAGCCGTTCTGAGTGCAAGCGCATGTATAGTGGGTGTAGGATTTATGCAAGCACTGGTGGTGAATACACTCCCATCCACAATGAAAAGATTTGGCACATCATGCGTTCTGCACCATCGGTCGACTACTGAGGTTTCAGGATTATTTCCCATGCGAGCCGTTCCTAATAAATGCCATCCTGTGTTTCGTCTTAGATTAGATACCAAGAATTCTAGTGCTCCGGATGCTTCCATAATTTCCTTAGCACGAGCTACTCCATGGTCCAGCATTCTTTTTGTATTTTCACTGAGAGTGTAATCTATTTTCGGTGCGGGGATACCATCTGAATCGGTTAAAATTGGATCCAGGGTTACTTGATTGTGTTCTTCAGGCAGATCCTCGGTCATAACTGTGATTCCTGCCATGTGCTGAAAGCGTTGTTTAAATTTGTCATGATGAGACTCTCCCCAATCTACAGCCTGGCCGAGCAGCCCTCCAAGGGCGGCACTGATGGGAGTATAAGGCTGACTTGTGATTTGAAGGTCGTATCCTCTAACAAATCCTCTATCATTGTCAGTCTCGTAAAATTCCTGACACAACATAGAGCTACCTCTAGGCCCCGGAGGGGAGCCAAAGTTTTCTTCAAAAATGCCTATGACCCCGCCACATGGATGATGCATTAAGTTCTTTCCTACTTGACCACTGGAATTAGCTAATCCGTTGGGGAACATTCCGCTTTTAGAGTTCAATAGTAATCTAGCGGTACCTATACCATTACAAGCAATAATAACTATGTTGGCGTTGATTTGGTGTAATTCTCCGCCCTTGTCGTAGTACAGTGCTCCTACAGCTTGTCCTCGCTTATCTATTAGAATCTCTCGGACTCTGGAATTAGTTTTAAGGACAGCTCCAGCAGAAATTGCTTTAGGCCAGTAGATTATGTCGCTGCTCGAAAATGACCTGAGGAAAGCTCCCCTGTCAGGTTCTCTACCGTCATAATATACAGATGAGTTCGCATTGTCTGAAGGCCACCAGTGCCAGCCCAGTTTGTTAACACCTCTGGCCACGGCCTCACCCGCAGTATTCATAGACAATGGCGGGGTAGGACGGGTTGGTTTGGGAGGGTAAGCTGGGTCTCCTGAAAGTCCAGAAACTCCATGCATTTGGTCATTTAAATCGTAATAAGGTTCAACCTCTTGATAAGATAGAGGCCAATCGTCCGCTACCCCGTCGACAGTTTTGACTTTAAAATCCGAAGGGTGAAAACGCGGAATGTGCGAGCCGTAATGAAGGGTACTCCCTCCCACTCCGTTGTACATTAATGGGGATATGGGGGAATTGGAGTCATTAACTGGATAATCTTCCGGCAACTTCCTCATATTAGGGTCTGGGTGGAAGGAGGTTTGCCAGTAGATTGGCGAACTTGGGTGGGTTGACGGGAATGCGTCAAAGGGTAACCAATCACCCTGTTCCAAGCACGTGACCTGTATACCTGCTTTAGATAAAGACCAGGTAACTGCCGCTCCTGAGGCTCCACCACCTACTACTAAAACTTCTGTATCGATGCTTCTACTTGACATAAGATGCTTCCTAGCAGAATTTTGCGTTTTCGAAGACAGCTGAAACTCCCTGTCCTCCTCCTACGCACATGGTCTCTAGGCCGTACCGGTGTTCTTCACGTTTCATTTCATGTAGCAAGGTGGTGAGGATGCGAGCACCCGTCGCTGCTATTGGGTGTCCAAGAGAGATGCCGGATCCATTTACATTTAATATGTCAGTGTTTGGAAGCTTCCATTCTCGCAACACGGCTAAAACTTGCGCCGCAAAGGCTTCGTTCAATTCAATTATGTCCATATCTTCTAGAGAGAGACCAAGTTTGGCCATGACTTTGTTGGTCGAAGGAACTGGTCCGATCCCCATTGTCGCTGGGTGACATCCGGTTACTGCCCATCCTCTAAGAAAGGCCATTGGTTCGAGTCCTAGTTCTTCTAATTTGTCTTCTGCAACAACTAAACACATGGATGCGGCGTCGTTTTGACTGCTGGCATTCCCTGCTGTAACCGTACCGTCTTTCATGACGGGGCGCAATTTCCCTAAGACTTCCATGCTAGTACTTGCCCTAGGACCTTCATCTTTGTCAAAAATAATAGGATCACCTCTGCGTTGAGGGATTGAAACGGGGACAATTTCTTCGGAGAATTTCCCTGACTCGGAAGCGTTCACTGCCCTTTGATGGCTTCGTAATGCGTATTCGTCTTGTTCTTCTCTACCTATTTCATACTGCTCTGCAAGATTTTCGGCGGTACCCACCATACCTGCTATGTATCCGAATCTTTCTTCTGGTGCAATAGTGATTCTCGCTCTTTCTAATCGGTCGTGGAATTCAACTGTTCCGAATCTTGCGCCCCACCGTGATTCATTAGTGTAGAATTCTGCATTGCTCATACTTTCTACCCCGCCTGCTACAACAACGTCTGCGTTGTCTGTTTGTATAAGCATTGAAGCGTTTAAAATTGCCTGTAGTCCCGAAGAACATCTCCTGTCTAATTGATACCCTGGAA
>CEUS01033080.1_pt1 | contig 30210 bp, 34 predicted proteins | sample 427031 | NCBI WGS metagenome assembly CEUS01 (sample SAMEA2622837, study PRJEB7988) | marine metagenome | biome: marine biome (ENVO:00000447); feature: marine epipelagic mixed layer (ENVO:xxxxxxxxx); material: "saline water (ENVO:00002010), including plankton (ENVO:xxxxxxxx)" | depth 140 m | reverse complement strand
AGAAATTCCTGATGAATAAAGAAAATTCAGTGTGGATAATAGATGATGATGAGTCTATAAGGTGGGTATTAGAAAAAAGTTTGTCTGAGGAAGGATTTGAAGTTTCAAGTTTTGAGTCTGCAGATCAAGCTCTAAAGAAAATAAAATTAGATCCGCCTCAAGTAATTCTTTCAGATATAAGGATGACTGGAACAACAGGGATAGAGTTATTAGATGAGGTAAATGCAAGCAATATAAATATCCCAATAATAATTATGACTGCACATTCAGATCTTAAGAGTGCAGTAGAGTCATACGAACATGGTGCTTGGGAGTACTTACCAAAGCCCTTCGATATAAAAGAAGCTGTCAAGATAGTTGGAAGAGCAATTAAAGGAAAAGAAAAGAAAACTAAATTTGATGAAGCGGATACGAAAGTAGAAATTGTTGGAGAAGCAGCTGCTATGCAAGAGGTTTATAGGGCTATTGGTAAACTATCAAATTCTAACTCTACAGTCCTTTTGGTGGGGGAGTCTGGAACTGGAAAAGAGTTAGTAGCTAAAGCAATTTACCAACACAGTCTAAGAAAAGAAAATCCCTTTATTGCCTTAAATATGGCTGATATTCCTAAGGATTTATTAGAAGCAGAGCTATTCGGTCATGAAAGAGGTGCCTTTACTGGTGCTGAAGAGAAAAGAATAGGCAGATTCGAGCAAGCTAATGAAGGAACTCTTTTTCTAGATGAAATAGGAGACATGCCTTTAGAAACACAAACTAGACTTCTTAGAGTTCTTTCAAACGGAGAGTTCTATAGAGTAGGAGGAAGAGATCCCATTAAGGTAAACGTAAGGATCATTGCAGCTACCCATCAAAACTTAGAAGATAATGTTAAAAAAAGGACTTTTAGAGAAGATCTTTTTCACAGATTAAATGTAATCAAACTTATTCTTCCAAAATTAAATGAAAGAAAAGAAGATATTTCGGTGCTAGCTAAACACTTCTTAAAAATTTCTTCTAAGGAAATTGGAGAATTAGAAAATAAATATCTTTCTAAAGAAGTAGAAGAGTACTTTTTACATTTACCATGGCCAGGAAATGTCAGGCAATTAGAGAATGTATGTAGGTGGCTTACTGTAATGTCTCCTTCTCAAGAAATTCGAATAGAAGATCTCCCAAAAGAACTACTAACAGAAATTTCAAATACTCAAAAAAACTGGTCTGAAACTTTAAGAAAGTGGGTCAAAGAATCTCTTTTAAAGGGAGAAACTAATATCTTAGAGATAGCTCTCCCAGAATTTGAAAAAACTTTAATCGAAGAAGCTCTTAAGAAAACTAAAGGAAAAAAGAAAGAAGCTGCTAAATTGCTAGGATGGGGTAGAAATACTCTTACTAGAAAGATTAAAGAAATTGGAATCAAATAAATAGAATAATTCTATGAAAATATGGCCCATACCTTTTGTACTAGGTGTCTTAGCAATTATTGCTGGTAATGTAAGCTTTATTCTTTCTGTTAATGAAGGCTTTGTAGAGACTTGTTTTCCTTATTTTGAGGGCTGCACTTCGATCAGCAAAACAGGAAGACAGGGCTTATCATTCATAGTTTTCAAGTTAATCATATTACCTGTTATGACGCTTCTTTCAATCTACTGGCTTTTAAGTTATAACCTTATAAAGAACTCGATTGAAGTTCATAAGTTAACCCTAAAAATTATGATAACTTCTGGGGTTATTGGATCTATTTTTGGAATTATTTATGCTTCTTTTTTAGGTTCGGAAGGAAATATTTATCAACTTCTTAGGCGTTTTGGCATTTACTTCTTTTTTTTAGGAACTTATCTAAGTCAAGTCTTGGAAGTGTACTTATTATTTAGATCTAAAAAAAATCACAACTCTATTTATTTAAAGATTATGAAATTTTTATCTTACCTAATAGGCTTAGTTATTGTTTTCTCAATACCTATCTACGGACTTATAGAGGAGGATGATTGGCTAGAGAATGTTTTAGAATGGAACATAACTCTTCTTATTTTTATATATTTCATTCTTGTTTCGCTGTTTTGGAAAGAAAAGAATTATTTATTTATATTTAAATCAAACTATTTAGATAAAGGCAATCCCTGACTTTGCCATGACATCATTCCACCAGACATAACGTTGATACTTTGAAAGCCTACTTTCTTCAATTCTTTGCCTGCTGAACTAGAACTACTGCCTGTTCTACATATCAAAATGATTGGTCTTTCTTTAGGAGTTTTAAGTGAATTAATCTTTTCTAAGATTTGCTTTGGTTCAACATTGTAAGCCCCTACTATGTGTCCTGAGGAATATTCTGATGAAGACCTCAAGTCTAATAAAAGGCCATCTTCTTTGTTTATAAGCCTAGTTACTTCATTTGAATCTATCTTCTTTCCTCCCTGATTCTTTTCGTGTAGAAATAAAAGCAAAATGAAAAACAATAGAAGGAAGAAAACTATATAATTTTCTCCAATGAATAAAAATAAGGTTTCCATATCTAATTAATGATTATATAGCTTAGAAAACTAGAATGTTCTCTTTACAATAAAATATTAATCTAATGCAAATACAAGAAGCAACTTTAGTTTTAATCAGACATGGTGAGAGTGAATGGAACAAAGAGAACCTATTTACGGGTTGGAAAAATCCCGGATTAAGTCAAAAGGGAGAAAAGGAGGCTCTGGCTGCAGGAAAATCTCTTAAACAAGAGGGTCATAAATTTACAACTTTGTTTACTTCGGCTCTTATAAGAGCTCAAAGAACTGGAGAGATAATATTAGAAGAAATTAATCAAGCCAATATAGAGATAAAGAAAGACAAAGCTTTAAATGAAAGAAATTATGGAAGCCTAGCTGGTTTAAATAAAGATGAAGCAAGAAAAAAATGGGGTGAAAAACAAGTCCATATATGGAGAAGATCTTATGACATTAACCCTCCTGAAGGTGAAAGCTTAAAGGATACAGCAGAAAGAGTTCTTCCTTACTTCCATAAAAACATTTTTCCTTTGTTAGAAAAAGGGGAAAACATATTAGTAGCTGCTCATGGTAACTCTCTCAGGGCTCTAGTTATGTATTTAGATGAATTAAGCCCAGAAGAAGTAGTGGGGATTGAACTTAAAACGGGCATGCCTATTGTCTACAGTTTTAAAGAAAATGGAACTGTAAGGGATAAAAGATTTATCGAAACTTAATTATTTATTAGTCGAACTTTTATTCCAGCTCTAGAAAGGGAATGCTTAACCTGTTCTATAGAGTATTCAGAAAAATGGAAAACGCTTGCTGCTAAAACTGCTTCTGCACCACCTAAAATTATCCCGTCTACCAAATGTTCTAATGAACCAGCTCCACCTGAAGCAATAACTGGTATATTTATTGAAGAAGAGATACTTTTATTCAACTCGTTATCATACCCGTCTCTGGTTCCATCTCTATCCATGCTAGTTAATAAAATCTCTCCAGCACCAAACTCCTCTAATTCACAACACCAAGCAAGAACATCTTTACCAGTAGATCTTCTTCCTCCGTAGGTAAAGACTTCCCAAGAATCATTTTCGTCAATTCTTTTTTTTGAATCCACTGCAGCTACAATGCACTGAGATCCAAACTTATCTGCTGCTTCTTTAACAAAATCTGGATTTTCTACTGCAGCTGTATTAATACTAACTTTGTCTGCACCTGATCTTAGTAAGGTCTTTATGTCTGAAATATTTCTAATCCCCCCTCCTACTGTTAAAGGGATAAAAACTTCACCAGCAATTTTTTCTACAGTCTTATAAACAATTTCTCTATTCTCACTACTAGCGGTTATATCTAGCATGGTTATTTCATCAGCCCCTTCTTCTTCATATCTTCTAGCAATAGTCACAGGATCGCCTGCATCCACAATATTTTTGAAATTTATCCCTTTTACTACCCTACCCCTATCTACATCTAGACAAGGGATGATTCTTTTTGCTACAGGCATAATAATTATTTAGCTAAACTTATGGCTTGCTTTAAAGTGAAAGAATGTTCATATAAAGCCCTTCCACATATGACTCCAGAGATAATTTCATATTTACTTTCATGATTTATTTTTATTATTGGCTTTAAGTCATCTAGTTTGGAAATTCCCCCAGATATTATTATTGGGCTGGTACATAATGAAGACAATTGAGAAATTGATCTTAAATTAGGGCCTTGCATCATACCGTCTCTAGATATGTCGGTTATAACGATGGCTGCGAGAGGAAGGTCCCTAAATCTTTCGATTAACTTTCTGGGTGTAAACTCTGATTCTTGTAGCCAACCTCCTGTTTTTACTTGATTTTCAATGAAATCTACTGCTAAGACTACCTTGTCCGGGTGTAACATAGATAATTTTTCAAGAAATTCAGGCTCTTTAACTGCTTGTGTTCCTAAAACAACCCTTGATACCCCATTATCAATGTAAGATCTAGCTGATTCTATATCTCTTATACCCCCTCCCACTTGGAACTCTATATTAGTAAAGGAATTAGAAATCTTTTTGATAATCTGATCATTTATCGGCCTGCCTTTAATTGCTCCTTCCAAATCTACTATGTGTATTAGTTTTGCTCCTTGAGAATTCCACAGTTCAACAATTTCTATAGGTTCAGTTGAAAAGACTTTTTCTGTTTCCATCTTTCCCTGCTTCAATCTAACGCACCTTCCACCTTTAATGTCTATTGCAGGGATAATTAACATTAGACTTCACCTTTCCAATTTAAAAAATTTCTATAGAAGGTTAATCCATTTTTTTGACTTTTCTCTGGATGGAATTGAACAGCAAAGACATTCTGATCAGCAATTGCTGAAACAAACTTCTTACCATGTTCAGTCATGGCAATGGCTGAGTTTGAAGAAAAACAAGAATAACTATGAACAAAATAAAAAAAGCTCTTATTTTCTATATCTTTCCAAAGCTCGTGATCTTTAATTTGCTCTACTTGATTCCACCCCATATGAGGAACTTTTATATCAGATCTATTCGGGATTCTTTTAACCTCCCCATTCAATACTCCCAAACCTGTAATGCCATTATTTTCTTCACTTTTCTCTAAAAGAATTTGCATACCTACACAAATTGCTAAAGTTGGTTTTTTTTTCACATTCTCAAGAATGACTTCTAAGAGCTCTTCTGACTTTAAAGAATTTATGCAGTCCTTAATCGCACCAACCCCTGGTATTACTATTCTCTTTGAGTTATTAATCTTTTTTTTATCAGAAGTTACGATGACCTTTGTTTTAGTAGAAACCTTCTCCAAAGCCTTCCCTACAGAATGCAAATTACCCATGCCGTAATCTATTACAGCTACTTTATCCACCTTCTTACCCCTCTTTTTATAAAGAACCCTTAGTAGAAGGTATAGAGTCTAACAGCCTAGGATCAAGTTCTAGAGCCATCCTTAAAGCTCTGCCAAAGGCTTTAAAGATTGTTTCTATCTGATGATGAGTATCTTCAGCATAGAAATTATCAATATGGAGTGTAACGAAAGAATGGTTACAAAAAGATTGGAAAAAATGTTTAAAAAGGCCTGTTTCTATATTTCCAACCTTGTCACTTTTAAAATCTACATTCATAAATAATCCGGGTCTTCCAGAGAAATCTAAAACTACCCTTGAGAGAGCTTCATCTAAAGGAACATAAGCATGACCATATCTACGTATACCTTTTTTTTCACCTACTGCTTGTGCAATAGCCTGACCCAAACATATACCAATATCTTCTATAGTGTGGTGATCATCAACTTGGTGGTCTCCCTTAGCCTTTACTTCAAGATCGATTACTCCATGACGTCCTATCTGGTCAAGCATATGTTCTAGGAAAGGTAATTTTGTATCAAAAAACGTCTTTCCTTTACCATCAAGATTTACAACTATGTTAACTTCGGTCTCAGTTGTAGACCTTTTTATTTCTGCTTTTCTCATTTATATCTCTATCCCTATAAAAAGAGGAGGCGCATTATAGCTGATATAGTTAACTACACATATGAAGGTGTTATAAAATTTAACTAACTAGTTATGAAATTCAGTACCAAACTAATTAGATGGCATAAAACGGATGGGAGGAAAGACCTTCCTTGGCAGCAAAAAAAGAATCCATATAAGGTTTGGGTTTCTGAAATCATGTTACAACAAACTCAGGTTTCTACTGTTATCCCCTTCTATATCTCCTTTTTAAAAAGATTTCCAAATGTTAAAGAGCTCGCTAAATCTAGTGAAGAAGACGTGATGAGTTTTTGGTCAGGCCTAGGATATTATTCCAGAGCTAGAAATTTACATAAAACTTCCAAGCTGCTTGTCGATAAATTTAATGGTAAGCTTCCTGGTTCAGCTTCAGCTCTTATTTCTCTTCCTGGAATAGGAAAATCAACAGCTGGGGCAATTCTATCCTTGGGTTATGATAAAAGAGCTCCTATTCTTGATGCCAATGTTAAAAGAGTTTTATCTAGGCATGAACAGATTGAAGGAGATCTAAGTAAAAGTTCCAATATTAAGAAGCTTTGGTCCATATCCGAGAGATTAACTCCTCTTGATCAATGTGCAATCTATAATCAAGCAATTATGGATTTGGGCGCTTTGATATGCAAAAGATCCAATCCTAAGTGTAAAAGGTGCCCTGTTAAGAAAGATTGTCTTTCTTTTAAAAAGAATTTAACTAAAGACATTCCAAAAAAAGTGGATAAAAAGTCCAAACCTTCTAAAAATGTCTATTGGTTAATAGCCATAGATAAAGATGAAAATATTTTGTTAAAAAAAAGAAACAAAGAAGGTGTTTGGGCGGGGCTCTGGTCTTTTCCTGAATCAAGTAGCAAAGAGAAGTTGAGGAACGAATACCAAACCTTATTTAAAAGCAAACAGAAAAAACTCAAATCATTACCAGAAATAAACCATAGCTTTAGCCATTTTAATCTTAGAGCAAAGCCTTTGTTATTAAATGCAGAAAACTGTATGCAACATAACTCTAATAGTAGAAAATATAAATGGATAAAAAAAACAAGATTAAAAAGTTTAGGGGTGCCTTCCCCAGTAAAAAGATTTTTAGAAAAATAAATATTTTATGGCTAGATTAGTAAAGTGCAAAAAATATGGAGTTGATATGCCAGGTCTCGACCTTCCGCCTTACCCTGGCCCTAAAGGTGAAGAGATCTTTAAAACTGTTTCCAAAAAAGCTTGGACTGAATGGCTAGACCATCAAAAAATGTTAATTAATGAAGGTCAAATTAACTTAACTAGCAAAGAGTCTAGGAAATGGTTAAATGAACAGATGGAGTTATTTTTTTCTGGAAAAGATTATGCTAAACCCGAGGGCTATAAACCTGAAAGGGAAGAGTAACTTCTTAAGAAGAAGATATTTGTATACAATTCCCAACTTTATTTTGCCCAGATAGCTCAGTTGGTAGAGCAAAGGACTGAAAATCCTTGTGTCGGTGGTTCGATTCCACCTCTGGGCACCACAACTTCATTTCTTTATAATCCTTCTATGAGCACACAATTGTCGATATCTAGCATTTTAATTTGTTTGTTAGTAGCTACAGGAATAATTTTTGCAGCCAGCGAAGGAAGCATTATGATTAATAGTTATTCTTTGTTTGCGTTGTGCGGTGTTATAGGTTTTTTATTACATTGGATAATTTTTATTCCTTCTTATGTTTACCAGACAGAACATTATTTCGACTTGACTGGTTCAATCTCTTATATAGCTGTTCTAGTTTTCGCTATCTTAAATAAACCAGATATCGACTTAAGGAGTATGTTGTTAATTGTCTTAGTTGGGATATGGGCTTTTCGTCTTGGTACTTTTTTATTCCTTAGGGTAAAAGAAAAAGGTAAAGACAGCAGGTTCAATGTAATGAAAACTAAGTTTTGGTGGTTTCTTGCAACGTGGACCATAGGTGGTCTTTGGGTCTTTATTACAAGCTGTGCTGCTCTTGCTGCTTTGGCTTCAACTAAGTTAGTTGCCCTTGGCCCTTTTGGTTACTTGGGTTTCTTGTTGTGGTTCATTGGATTTTCTATTGAAGTTATAGCTGATTCACAGAAGACTACTTTTAATAGAAAAAGAGAAAACGAACACAAATTTATTAATGAAGGTCTTTGGCAGTTATCTAGACATCCCAATTATTTTGGAGAAATACTACTTTGGATAGGCATTGCTATGATTGCATTTCCTGTTCTTGAGGGTTGGCAATTAGTAACATTAATTTCTCCTATATTTGTATATGTATTGTTAATAAAAATAAGCGGTGTCCCCATGCTAGAAAATAAGGCACTCAAGAGATGGGGAGAAGACCCAGAATACAAAAAATACTTAGAATCAACACCAAAATTATTTCTTAAAATAAAGTAAGGAGAAATCATGACTAATAAGGTAGAAGGCGGTTGTCTCTGTGGCCTAGTTAGATATAACTTTGATAAAGATGATGTGATTTCTTCCCATCACTGTCATTGCAAAGATTGTCAAAAATCAACAGGTAGTGGAAAAGCAACTATTGTTCTTATTCCAAGTTCTTCTGTTGTTATAAAGGGGGAAATAAAATTTTTCTCTGTTACTGGAAAAGATGGTGGACATGTTAACAGGGGTTTTTGTCATGAATGTGGGTCGCCCTTGATAAGTTTTGTAGAAGAAATGAAAGAAATAAAGTTTATTAAAGCCGGTAGTCTGGACGATTCTTCTTGGATAAAGGTTAAATCTAGTTTTTGGAATACAACTGCTGAGAATTGGTCACCTGTAGATGATGAAATAGATAGTTTTACTCATAACCCCAACAACCTCTGAACATCTGAGATTTCTCTTGAAACCTTCAGAAATATATAAGGAAATGTTATCAGATGGAGAGTTAACTATAGATAGCGCTCAATTAAAACTATTAGAACATTTAGATCTCCTGCATCTCAACCTTTTATCAGAATCTAAAAGATTATTTACTAAAAAAAATATAAAGGGTATTTATATTTATGGAGAAGTTGGAAGGGGAAAAACAAAAATAATGGATATCTTCTTTAAAAGTTTAAAAATTAAAGAAAAACAACGAATTCATTTCCATAGGTTCATGAAAAATATTCATGATGAATTGAAGAGTTTATCAGGAAAAAAAGACCCTATATCTATTCTCGTAAAGAAGCTTAACAAAAAATACAGAGTATTCTGTCTTGATGAATTCTATGTAGAAGATATAGGAGATGCAATGATCTTGTCTAGATTTCTAGATAAACTTTTTTTGTCAGGTACCACCTTAATTACTACCTCTAACTCTCACCCTGACCATCTTTATAAAGATGGTCTGCATAGAGAAAGGTTCTACCCAACGATTAATACAATTATAAAAAATACTTCTATTTATAAACTCGAATCAAAACAAGATTACAGGCTAAGGGAGCTAGAAAAATCTGAAATTCATGTTCTGTTACAGGAAGATAGGTCTGGAAATATCCTGGAAAATAATTTTAAAGCATTGATGCACGGGGAGGAGGTGTCTACTAATAATATTACAATTCTTGGTAGAAGCATCAATACAATCAAAAAGTCCGGAGGTGTAATCTGGTTTGATTTTAAATCAATCTGTGATGGGCCAAGAAGTACTAATGACTATATTGAAATATGTAAAGAATTTCATACTCTATTTATCTCAAACATACCAATACTAACTGAAGATCAAGATAATCAAGCAAGAAGATTTATTGCTTTAATTGATGAATGTTATGAAAGAAATGTTAACTTATTACTCTCTTCACAAGTAAGCATTCTGGAGATCTATAGGGGCTCTAAGCTTTCTAAAGTATTTAAAAGAACTTACAGCAGAATAAAAGAAATGACTTCAAAAGAATATTTATCTAGACCACACTTACATTAGGGTTATAGACTCTCAAAAACTTTTATTTCTGGAGCTCCAGATAAGTATTTTCCCATTTCTGCTCCAATTGTTTTCATATGTTCAGTTTGAGAATGGGCATCTAAATCTTCTTGAGAATTATATCTCTCCATAACTATATATGTCGTGTCATCCTGTCCTTTATAGAAATTATAGTAATTATTACCTGGTTCATTTTTTTTTACTGCTTCTTCCATTAGTCGGGCAGCACTTTCAAATTCTTTATTTGAACCTTCTTGTATTTTTAAAATAGCAAATACTCCAACCATTTAAAACCTCTCTTTTTTTATTAATAAGTTGTAAACTTTATTTCTATTTACAATTTTTTTCGAGTATTTTTTTTATGAGTGAAGTTGTCGTTATTGGAGGTGGTCAATCCGCCAGTCAATGCCTCGTTTCTTTAAGGGCGAGTGATTATAAAGAATCAATAACTATTATTGCAGAGGAAGACCATATTCCTTACCAAAGACCCCCTTTATCGAAAGATTATTTATTTGGGAAAGTAGGTCTTGAAAGGGTACATACTAAAAATAGAGACTTTTATAAGAATAACGAAATAGAGCTTATTCTTAATAAAACTGTTCAAAATATAAATAGAGGAAAGAAAGCTTTAAAGCTTAACGATGGCAATATTGTTAATTACGGTAAATTAGTAATTGCAACAGGAAGTAGAGTAAGGAAACTAGATGTAGAAGGTTCAGAACTCTCTAACATTCATTATCTAAGAAATATAAAGGATGCAGACAACATCAGAAGTCTGATACAAAACAAAAAGAATTTAGTAATAGTGGGGGCCGGATATATTGGTCTAGAGGTTGCTGCTGTTGCTAATCAATTGGGTGTCAAAGTAAGTATCATAGAAATGGCCGATAGAGTTATGAACAGGACTGTAGATCCACTAATTTCTGAATATTATCAAAATCTACATACTCAAAATGGAGTTAAAATATTCTTAAATTCTGCTCTAGAATCATTTGGAGGAAAGGGTTCGGTTTCAAAGGTTTATTGCACCAATCAAGAAATAGATACAGATTTTGTTGTTGTTGGGGCAGGTATACTACCTAACCAAGAGTTAGCATCTGAAGCAGGTTTAAAGTGTGAGAATGGAATCTGGGTTGATGAATATTGTCAAACAGAAGATTCAGATATTTATGCTTGTGGAGACTGTACAAACCATCCTAATAAAATACTACAAACGAGACTCAGGCTGGAATCAGTACACAACGCTATAGAGCAAGGAAAAACAGTAGCCTCTTCTATACTTGGAGAAAAAAACTCCTACAACCAAGTGCCTTGGTTTTGGTCAGACCAATACGATCATAAATTACAAATTGTGGGCATCTCTGGTGACCATGATAGGACTGTGAAAAGAGAAGCAGAAGACGGAAAGTCCTTCTTACTATTTTATCTAAAAGAAGATTCTTTAATTGCAGTAGACGCAGTAAATAATCCAAAAGATTTTATGGTATGCAAAAAGCTAGTTGCAAATAGAACAAAAATAAGTTCTGATAACCTTCTTGATGCTTCAGCAGACTTAAATGAGTTATTGTTATGACAGACATTATTGAAACTGAATATTCTATAGGTCAGATAGTAAAACATAAATATCTTGATTTTAGGGGTGTAATTTATGATGTAGACCCAGAATTTAATAACACAGAGGAATGGTATCAATCTATACCAAGTGCTATGAGGCCAAGAAAAGACCAGCCCTTTTATCACGTGTTTGCTGAAAACGATCAAATCTTTTATTCCGCATATGTTTCTCAGCAAAACTTATTGGTAGATGATAGCCGGTCTCCAGTTGAACATCCTGATGTGAATGTTTTTTTTGGAGATTTTGATGGTCAATCTTACAAGATTTTGGACCAAAGCAAGAATTAAGTCTCTTGTTGCAAAGTTGCAAGAGCTACACAAGTAATAAACATCTCCATAGCTTCTTCAAGTTCATGGACAGAACAGGCTGTAGGAGCTAGCCTTATATTCTGGTCTAGTGGGTCTACACCATAAGGGTAAGTTGAACCTGCTGGGGTGAGCTTTAGACCTACATCTAATGCAAGTTGAATTGTTTTTTTAGCTAGTCCTGGTTTAGTATTAAAAGAAACAAAGTATCCACCTGAAGGTTTAGTCCAAGATCCAAAGTTTTGTAGCGATAACCATTTCTCTACTATTTCAAACTTTGGTTTAATTATCTCGGCATGTTTTTCCATATGTTTTTCAAGATCTTCATAAGTTTTAAACAGCCTTTCGTGTCTTGCTTGGTTAACTTTGTCTGGTCCAATGGTTACGGAAGAATAATGCTTCAAGAAAATCTCTAGATTATTATCAGATAATGCTATAAAGCTTACTCCCCCACCAGCAAATGTTATTTTTGAAGTAGAGGCAAAAGCTACCACTGAATCAAGGCACCCCTGCTCAGTGGCTAAATCGAAAATACTTGGTAATGAGTTGCAAGGCAAGAAGTCGTGAACCGCATAAGCATTATCCCAAAATATTTTAAACTCTTTATCTAGGTGATTAACTAATTCCAGCATATTCTGAATGCAGTCTTTGCTGTATATATCACCGGTTGGATTAGAATGCTTTGGAACACACCAGATGCCCCTAACAGAATTATCTTCTTTAGATATTTTCTTAATATATTCAATATCAGGTCCTTCACCTGTTAAGGGAACTGGTATCATATTTATGCCAAATTCTTCACATAATTTAAAATGTCTGTCATAGCCTGGAGAGGGACAAAGAAAGGTTATTCTTTCATCAGACTTCCAAGGGCCTTTTCCTGAACCATGAAGAAACAGGCTCATCAAGTATTGAGACATTAATGTTAGGCTGCTATTGCCACCAGCAAGAACATTGCCTGAAGGGTAGTTTAAGATTTTTGCACCCAGCTCTCTACAACCAGTCAGACCTTTTATATTTCCATAATTTCTAATATCAGTATTTTCTAGAACAAAGCTGTTTAATAAAATTCCGTCCAATTCGTTTGATAAATCCAACTGACTTTCGCTTGGTTTACCTCTTGTTAAGTCGAGATTAAAGCCCTTAGACTTCATAGAAGAATATTTTTCTTCAAGTTCGCTTAAGTCATTGAATGATAAATCCATATTTATAGTAAGGTGTTTAGAATTAAAATAATAACACCTTGACTATTATCGTTACAGTCACTTATTAAGTGCTCAAATTTTGATCAGTCTATAAAATGCATTAAATAGTTGAGGAGAAATAAAATATTAACAATGTTATCCACAGAATTAGTGGATAAAACTATTTTTTTAGGGACTCATTTATTAATTATAAGTAAAATGATCATTAAAATAATTTTCCTTTGACTCAAAAAACTGCTCTCTTTGAAACTCATCTTGCCGCATCAGGAAGGATGATAGAATTCAATGGGTGGACCATGCCTATAAATTTTGGATCTCAAATAGAAGAACATTTAATGGTTAGAAAAGGGTGTGGTATTTTTGATGTTTCCCATATGACCTTTTTAGACTTTAAGGGTCCAGGCTGTAAGTCATTTCTCAGAAAAATATTAGCAAATGATATTGAAAACTTAACAGAAGATGGAGATGCAATATATTCAGCAATTCTAAATGAATCTGGAGGAGTGTTAGATGATCTTATCGCATATAGAATGCCTTTTGGTTACAGGTTGGTAATAAATTGTGCAACTAAAGAAAAAGTCATTAAGTGGATAAGGCAGCATATAAAAGAGCATTCATTAATAATGACTTTAAGAGAAGATCTTGCAATGCTTGCTATTCAGGGTCCAAATTATCTTAGAGTAATTTCTCAATTTCTTTCTAAAACATTACTAGATGAGCTTAAAAATAAAAGGGCTTTTCAAAGTGTAATTGAAGATGAAATGTTGATCAGTAAAACTGGTTACACAGGAGAGACGGGAGTCGAGGTTATGATTCCTTCTAGAGAAGTAAAAAATATCTGGTTACAAGCAGTAGAAAGTGGTGCGAATCCATCGGGGCTTGGTGCAAGAGACACCCTTAGATTAGAGGCTGGAATGAATCTTTATGGTTTTGAAATGAATGATGAGATTTCACCTCTAGAATGTAATATGGCTTGGACAGTGTCTTTGGAAGATAAAAAAAGAGAATTTATAGGGAAAAAATCATTTGAACTTAAAAAAGAGAAAGGAGGCTTCCATACCCTAAAAGGTCTTATGTTCAAGGACAGATCTATAGTGAGAACTGATCATGAAGTATTTTTAGATAATAACAAAAATACTAAAGGCGTCGTGACAAGCGGAACTTATTCGCCAACGCTGAAAAAATCTATTGCTTTAGCTAGAATACCTCCTTCTGATAAGAGAATTTGCTTTTCGGAACTTAGAGGTAAGATGATTGAAGCTTCGATTGGTAAACCAAGGTTTGTTAAAGAAGGGAAAATAATTTTTTAAGGACAAAAATTGATGAAAGAAATACCCGAAAATTATAAATTTTTATCTAGCCATGAATGGATGAAGGTAGAGGAAGATACAATAGTGGCCGTAGGCATTAGTGATTACGCTCAAGACCAGCTTGGGGATATTGTATTTGTGGAGCTTCCAGAATTAGACTCAGAGGTAAACCAAGGAGATGAAGTGGCTGTTGTTGAATCTGTTAAAGCAGCTTCAGAAATCTACTCGCCTGTTAGTGGAAGAATAATAGAAGTTAATTCTTCTTTGGAAGACTCTCCTGAAATTGTAAATTCATCTGCTTTTGAAGAAGGTTGGTTTTTTAAGGTTGAAGTAGCTGATAGTTCTGAATTTGAAAATTTACTTTCACCAGAACAATATAGTGAGCATTGTAAAGACTGATTGAATGCCTGAATCTAAAAAAACTTCCTCTCAAAACCTTTTACCTACCCTAAAGTCATTTTCTGCAAGACACATAGGCATAACTGATATAGAAAGCAGAGAAATGCTTGAACAGCTTGGTTATTCATCCTATAAAGAGTTTATTGAGCAGGTTGTTCCTAAAGATATTCTTAATACTCAGCCTTTAAATCTAGAAGAAGGGATCTCTGAGGAGATCGCCTTAAAACAACTAAAGAACATAGCCTCAAAGAACAGTCTTCACCAATCTTTTATTGGACAAGGTTACTACAACACCCTTACACCTAAAGTTATTTTAAGAAATGTCTTTGAAAACCCTGGTTGGTATACATCTTACACTCCTTATCAATCTGAAATTTCTCAAGGTCGCCTAGAAGCCTTAATAAACTTTCAAACAATGGTCAGTGACCTTACTGGATTAGATATTTCTAATGCTTCCTTGTTAGATGAAGCTACAGCTGCTGCAGAAGCCATGACCTTAGCTAAAAGAGTCTCAAAATCTAAATCTAATAACTTCTTTATTGATAAGCTTTGTTTTTCTCAAACCATTAAAGTAATTCAAACAAGAGCAAAGCCTTTAGGCATAAATATAATAATAGGACCTTCCTCTTCATGTAAAAAAGAAGATTATTTTGGAGCTATATTTCAATACCCCAATGAGCAAGGTGAAATTAACTCCTTTTCTAAAGAAATACATTATTCAAAAAAAATTAAAGCTGTGACAATCTTAGCCACTGATCTCTTGGCCCTTTGTTTATTAAAATCACCAGGAGAATTGAAAGCTGATATAGCAATTGGTTCATCTCAAAGATTTGGAGTTCCCATGGGATACGGAGGACCGCATGCTGCATTTATGTCTGTAAAAGAGGAATTTAAAAGATTTTTACCTGGTAGGTTGGTGGGTGCTTCTGTAGATAAAGAAGGAAAAGTAGCATACAGACTAGCTCTACAAACAAGAGAGCAGCATATAAGAAGAGAAAAAGCCACTAGCAATATATGCACAGCTCAAGCTCTGTTAGCTATTATGGCAGGATTTTATGGAGTCTATCATGGACCTAAAGGCTTAAAATCTATTGCAAAAGAAGTTAACAGAAATACTATCAAACTAGCCAAATCATTGAGGGAAGAAGGATACAAGCTAAAAACTAAAAACTTTTTTGACACTATTGTTGTTAATACAGGTGACAAAACATCCTTTATTATGAAGTCTGCTTCAGATAAAGGCATTAATCTAAGGGGTATCAATAAAAACTACATAGGAATATCCTTAGATGAGAGTGTTGATGAGGGGGTCTTGAATAAAATTCTTTCTATATTTTCAGTTAAATCTATTAAAAAAATTAAACGGGGAACTTCTTCCATTCCAAAGGATCTTCTAAGATCAAGTAAATATCTAGAGCACACTGTTTTCAATTCTTATCACTCAGAAACTGAGATGTTACGCTATATAAAAAGGCTTTATGAAAAGGATATAGCTCTCGACAGAGCAATGATTCCCTTGGGTTCTTGTACCATGAAACTAAATGCTACATCAGAAATGCTACCAATCAGCTGGCCAGAGTTCTCTTCTATTCACCCCTTTGCTCCAAAAGAGCAAACCTTAGGTTATAAACAATTAATAAAGGAATTAGAAGAACAACTAGCAACTATTACAGGTTATTCAAAAATTTCTTTACAACCAAATGCTGGCTCACAGGGCGAATATGCAGGGCTGTTAGCAATTGCGGCTTTTCACGAGAGCAGAGGAGACAGCAAGAGAGATATATGCCTTATACCCATGTCAGCCCATGGAACTAATCCAGCTTCAGCTCAAATGGTTGGCATGAAAGTCGTCCCTGTTAATTGCGACAAACATGGAAACATAGACTTAAAAGATTTAGAAGAAAAATCAAAAAAATATGCGGATAACATTTCTTCAATTATGATTACCTACCCTTCTACCCATGGTGTATTTGAAACGAATGTAAGAAAAGTGTGTGAGGTTGTACACCAATATGGAGGTCAAGTTTATATAGATGGTGCTAATCTAAACGCTATGGTAGGTCTATGCTATCCAGGAGAATTTGGAGGTGATGTTTCTCACCTTAATTTACATAAGACTTTTTGTATCCCTCATGGAGGAGGAGGTCCTGGAGTTGGACCTATTGGAGTTGGGGAACACCTTAAAGACTTCCTTCCAGGAAATCATTTTGAAGAATCTCCAGTTGGACCTGTAAGTGCTACTGAATGGGGAAGTGCTAGCATACTGCCTATTAGCTGGATGTATATCAAAATGATGGGGTCCACTGGATTAAGAAAAGCTACTGAGTCAGCTATCCTTAATGCTAACTATATAGCTCATCGTTTAAAAGGACATTTTGAAATTCTCTATAAAGGCGAAAATAATCTGGTAGCCCATGAATGTATACTTGATGTGAGAAGCTTTAAAGAGAGTGCAGATGTAGATGTTGAGGATATTGCTAAAAGATTAATAGATTATGGCTTCCATGCACCAACCATGTCCTGGCCTGTAGCAGGTACTTTAATGATAGAACCTACTGAGAGCGAAGCTAAAGCTGAGTTAGATAGATTTTGTGAAGCAATGATACAAATCAGAAAAGAAATCAAGAAAATAGAAAGGGGAGAGTTAGATAAATTAGATAATATGTTAAAGAATGCTCCTCATTCTGCTGAGCACGTCTCTGCTGATGTTTGGAACCACACTTATTCAAGATCGGAAGCAGCGTTTCCTGTTGATAGTCTAAGAAATGATAAATATTGGTGTCCTGTTAGCAGGGTAGACAGTGTTTATGGAGATAGAAATTTGGTCTGTAGTTGTCCTTCAATAGAAGAGTTTATCTAGATCTTTCAATTATCTTCCACCCCCTGTTAGAGCTTATTTCTTTTAATTTTTTATCTGGGTTTACTGCAGTAGGAAGGTCGGCAAACTCTAATAGAGGCAGGTCATGAAAAGAGTCAGAATAAGCTATTTTATAAAGATTGGTGTCTATTTGATTTTCTTTAATCCAGCGTTTTATCCTCCTAACTTTTTCTTCTCCAAAGTTGGGCTCTCCCACTATTTTTCCTGTATAAATACCATTTCTGATCTCTGGTTCTGTACCAAAATAGGTATTAACACCCAATAAAAAGGATATCTCTTTAACAAGAAAGCTAAGGGTTCCAGATACCACCAAACAAAAGTCTTTAGAGTGTTTTCGCAAAAGGGTTTTTGTAACTCTGTCTGAGAACCTGTCTATAATTAGTTCTGAGAAAGGTTTTATGTACCTACTAATGTCTTGTACCGACCTTCCTTTAATTGGTTCTAGTAGCAAAAGGACATAGGATCGTATATCTAACCTGCCCTCTTTGTAGTCATTGGCATGAGCATCTATTTTTTGTAAATAATCGCTATCCACAGCCAGGCCCTTTGTCTGCAAAAAATCTACCCAAGCCCTTTCACAGTCTCCTGCAATAAGAGAATCATCTAGATCAAATAAAATTAAATTCATAAAAATATATCCCTATATTTAGTATTATAGTTTGGAAGTTCTAAGAGTTTTAAGAGATAAATATTGTTCAATAAGAAGTCCTATAGACCCAATGTTGCCATAATAATAGTTAATAAGCATGGTCAGGTTTTGTGGTGCAAGAGAAAGAGTGATAATGGATGGCAATTTCCGCAAGGAGGAATAGATAAAAAAGAAACCCCAAGGGAAGCTGTATTAAGAGAAACCAAAGAAGAAGTGGGTCTGGACAGAGAAGATTTAAAAATTATTTATGAATCAAAGAAGTGGTATAGATATAAAGTGCCTGAAGAAAGAAGGCCTTCTTATTTCATATCTAAGAATAGCTTTTTAGGCCAAGAGCAAAAATGGTTTTTAGCAGAATTATTAACTAAAGATTCAAACATTGATCTCAAGTCTTCTAAGACAATTGAATTCAAAAAGTGGAATTGGGTCAGTTATTGGTATCCTTTAGGTTCAGTGATATGGTTTAAGAAAAGTGTTTACCAGCAGGCTTTATTGGAGCTCTTGCCTAGCTATTTATCTTTTATGGCCGAGAAAGAGGCTAAGTATTAAACCGAAATTCATTAATGTTCAGTTTTTTTCCTTGTTTAGTGTAGTTTTGTTCTGTGATCTCAAAAGTTCCCTCAGAATCAAAAGAAAATAGGGTTGTAGACCTAGTTCCGTAGACTTTTGATTTAATAAAACGAAAAGGTATCTCTTCTTGTTTATCCTTTTTTAGGTTTTCTATTAAAATTTTTTCTTCAGAACTTTGATCAGAATTCATAAATTCAATAGCCTTACGAGACTCAAATGGATTTTTTAGAAGCTCTTCAAAATCTCTTTTTGTTTTTTTTACCTTCTCTGTAGGGCTGTTTAAATTATTATTAGCAAGAATGTGTAATCCTTGAGTTAAATTGATAGGCCTATGGTATCTATTTGAAATGTAAATTACCTGTTTTTTGTTTCCCAATATAAGATTAAAGCCTGCATAATCATTTTTATTAACATTAGATATATAATTTTCAGCAGAGACTGACTCGTCTTTTAAATAGTTCAAGACTAACTCTCCACGAGAAGTAATGAGTTTTTTTTCTTTTTTTTCTCTAAAGTTAGTTATGGCAGCAAATTTCCCTTTTTTTGTAACCCCAAACCAGGTGCCGCCTCCTAATTTATCTTGACCTGAAAGAATATTTCTTTTCCCGCCCCACCATTGCATAGATAGAGTGGGTCTGTCATAAAATTCATCTCTATTGGCCAAGAGAACAAACTCCTTTTCTGAAGAATTATTTTGTTTAAAAAAAGGAGACTTATCCTTAAATGAAAAAACTATCAAACACATCTACAAAATTTAGTTTATGAACTCCTTTCAATAATAGATAATAGATTATTCTCTCGTGATTGATCTTTTTTTATATCTATTGTTAGGTACCTGTTCAGGTATTCTAGCAGGTCTATTTGGAATAGGAGGAGGAATTATCGTCATTCCTGCCTTCTTTTATATATTCTCTTCTATGGGGGTCTCACAAGATATTTTGTCACATATGGTACTAGGAACTTCTTTAGGAGTAATAGTCTTCAGCTCTACTGCTTCAACCTTTTCTCATCACAATCGAAAAGGAGTTAGGTGGAAGCTGATTAAGATACTGGCTCCTACTATCTGCCTAGGTTCGGCGCTGGGGGGAATAACTGCCGGGGCCCTATCAAGTATAACTCTACAAAGCTTGATAGCTCTCTTCCTTATAATTTCTTCAATACAAATGATTTTTGAATTACCACCGCCCAAAAAAAATCCAAGAACTAGTGTGCTAGGTCCAATAGTAGCTGGAGGGGGTATTGGTTGGTTATCAGGAATTTTTGGGATAGGAGGAGGAATCTTCTCTGTTTCTTACTTCTACCATAGGGGCCTTCAGATGAAACAAGCCATAGGGTCCTCAGCTGCTTGTGGTATTCCCATAGCTCTTGCTGGATCGATTTCTTATATGTTGGTTGGTAGTGGACAAAGCAACTTGCCAGAACAATCCTTTGGTTATGTATACCTGCCCGCTGCTTGTCTGGTTGGCCTTGCAAGCGCTTTTACTGCACCTGTGGGAGCAAAAATAGCACATAGGATGAAACAAAAAAAACTAAGAATAGCTTTTGCGTTTATTGTTATGTTTATGGGTATAAATCTTCTTTTAAGATAAATGATGTTCAATAAAGAAACTGCTTACTGGAGAAAAAATTTAAAGATATTAGCTTTTTTATTAACTATATGGTTCTTGGTTTCCTTTGGCTTTGGGATTTTATTGTCTGATTGGCTAGATAACCTAAAAATTGGAGGTTTTAAACTTGGATTTTGGTTTGCTCAACAAGGGAGCATATATTCTTTCATAATTTTAATCTTTGTTTATGTTTATTTAATGGAAAGATTAGATCAATCTTCAAGAGAGAATAAGAAGGGTGATACTCAGTGAGTGTGCAGGAGTGGACTTTTCTTACTATAGGACTGTCATTTAGCCTATATATAATAATTGCTTTCATTTCCAGAGCTAGATCTACCTCAGATTTCTATGTAGCTGGGAAAGGGATTCATCCTGTTATAAATGGTATGGCAACTGCAGCAGATTGGATGTCAGCTGCTTCTTTTTTATCCATGGCAGGCTTGATTGCTTTCCTTGGAAAGGATGGATCGGTATACCTAATGGGGTGGACAGGGGGATATGTTCTTTTAGCCCTACTTCTAGCTCCTTATTTAAGAAAATTTGGACAATTTACAGTTCCTGATTTTATTGGTGAAAGATATTATTCTAATACAGCAAGGGTAGTGTCAGTTTTGTGTCTGATTTTTATTTCCTTTACTTATATAGCAGGGCAAATGAGAGGTGTTGGTATAGTTTTTTCTAGGTTTCTTGAGGTTGATATTAATTTAGGGGTTTTTATAGGTATGGGTATAGTCTTTGTTTATGCTGTTTGGGGAGGAATGAAGGGCATAACATACACTCAAGTAGCTCAATACACAGTTTTAATTTTTGCCTATCTTGTCCCTGCAATCTACATTTCTATAATAATGACAAACAACCCAATACCCCAATTGGGGTTTGGGAGCACACTTGTAAATAGCTCAGAGTTTCTACTTGATAAACTTGATAAAGTAACCTCAGATCTAGGTTTCACTCCATATACAGAAAACACTAAAAGCAAGATAGATGTTTTTTGCATTACAGCTGCATTGATGCTTGGAACTGCTGGTTTGCCTCATGTAATAGTTAGATTCTTTACTGTCCCAAGTTTTAGTGATGCAAGAAAGTCTGCTGGATATGCTTTAATATTTATTGCTCTGCTTTATACAACAGCTCCAGCGGTATCGGCTTTCGCCAGGATGAACCTCATAGACTCAATTCATGACAAGGCTTATTCTGACTCTCCACAATGGTTTAAAAACTGGGAAGAAATAGGATTAATTGCCTGGAAAGATAAAAACTCAGATGGATTAATCAATTATTCTTCTGGTGACGCTCTTGAAAACGTAAAGCCTGTCTATTTGAATGAGAGGGGTTTATATGGTGAGAGAAAGATTTTAAATAAAGCTAATGAATTAAATAACAATGAGGTTTATATCGACAGAGATATTATTGTATTGGCAAATCCAGAAATAGCTCAGCTTCCTTTTTGGGTTATAGCTCTTGTTGCTGCAGGTGGTGTTGCTGCAGCACTTTCTACAGCAGCTGGTCTATTAATTGCTATTTCCTCGGCTATTTCTCATGACTTATTGAAGAAGACATTCATGCCCTCAATAAATGAAAAGCAAGAACTGCTCTATAGTAGATTAGCTACAGCTCTTGCTATAAGTATTGCTGGCTTATTTGGAATATACCCACCTGCTTTTGTAGCACAAGTTGTAGCCTTTGCTTTTGGTTTGGCTGCCGCTACTCTTTTCCCTGTTCTGCTTTTAGGAATATTTTCTAAAAGACTAAACAAGGAGGGTGCTATTTGCGGAATGCTGGCTGGTCTTGTCTTCACTTCGGGATACATAATTTATTTTAAGTTTATTAGCCCACATCTAAATAATGAAGAATATTGGTTTTTGTCTATTTCCCCGGAAGGGATAGGCTTTATAGGAATGCTAATAAATCTAAGTGTTGCTATAACTGTTTCTTTTCTTACCAAAGCTCCACCAGAAAACGTTATCCGAATGATTGAAAAAATAAGATCGCCAGAATGATACTCCCAGAGATTAATCCTGTTTTAATTGAAATAGGACCCTTGGCCATAAGGTGGTATGGCATTTCATGGCTTGTTGCATTTTTTACTATTTATTTGTTAGCAAAAAATAGATTATCTTTTCTTTCTGAAAACCAATTGAGTGACCTAATGTTTTATGGATTATTAGGAGCTGTAATTGGGGGAAGGGTTGGGTATATGCTTTTCTATAATATAGATCAATTAGGAGCTAACATCTTTTCAATTTTCTATATATGGCAAGGGGGGCTTTCTTTTCATGGTGGTTTACTTGGGGTGCTTGTTACTGCAGTAATCCTATCAAAACGCTGGAAAATATCTTTCTTTGACATAATGGATTTTATTGCCCCCTGCGTACCCTTTGGTTTGGGTTGGGTAAGAATAGGAAATTTCTTAAATGCTGAATTATTAGGAAGAGAAACTTCCTTGCCCTGGGGTGTGATATTCCCAGGTGATCCTTTAGGGTTATCAAGACACCCTTCTCAAATATACCAGGCTTTTAGCGAGGCATTTTTGCTTGGCTTCTTTTTGTTGTGGTTTGCTAAGCAACAAAGACCAAAAAAATCTATTTCTGCTCTTTTTCTTATAGGATATGGTCTAATAAGGTGCTTAACTGAGATGTTTAGAGAACCAGATTCTCATATTGGGTTCGACTTATTTGATGCTATAACAAGGGGTCAGTTATTATCTGTACCCATGATATTGGCTGGTTTTATAATATTGGCTTACTCATATAAATATAATAAGAGATAAATGAAGCAATACTTGGAATTGATGAAACACGTAAAGGAGTGTGGGATAAAAAAAGAAGACAGAACAGGAACTGGTACTTTAAGTGTTTTTGGTTACCAAATGCGCTTTTCTCTTGATGAAGGTTTTCCTCTTATTACAACTAAAAAATTGCATTTAAAATCAATAATACATGAGCTGTTATGGTTTCTTAAAGGATCAACAAACATAGATTATCTAAAAGAACATGGGGTAAGTATTTGGGATGAATGGGCTGATGAAAAAGGAGAATTAGGTCCTGTATATGGTGCTCAGTGGAGATCTTGGCCTACTCAAGATGGAAAGTCTATTGATCAGATAAGCGAAGTAATAAATCAAATAAAAACAAACCCTGACTCTAGGAGACTTATTGTTAGTTCATGGAATGTATCTGAAGTAGATAACATGGCTTTACCTCCATGTCATGCGCTATTTCAATTTTATGTATCTGAAGGAAAGCTTTCTTGTCAGCTTTACCAAAGAAGTGCAGATATTTTTTTAGGAGTCCCCTTTAATATCGCTTCCTATGCCCTACTTATTCTTATGGTTGCAAAAGTAACAAATCTAAAACCTGGAGAATTTATCCACACCCTTGGAGATGCACATCTCTATTTAAATCACCTTGATCAGGTTGAAGAGCAGTTATTAAGAAAACCAAAGAAATTGCCAGTAATGAAAATTAATAAAGAAACTAATCGTATCTCTGAATTTGTTTATGAAGATTTTAGTCTTGAAGGTTATGACCCCCTCCCCCATATTTCTGCTCCTGTAGCAATATAAAAATAATGAATATAATTTTGATTGCAGCAATTGCAAATAAAAGGGTTATAGGAAAAAAAGGAAAAATACCTTGGTATCTAAAGGAGGACTTACGTCATTTTAAAAATTTGACTAGTGGGTCAGCCGTAATCATGGGTAGAAAAACCTATGAATCAATAGGAAAGCCCCTTCCTAATCGAATCAATATAGTTTTAACTAGAAATCCTAAAAACTTCAGTAATATAAAAGAAGTTACAAGCACTCAGGAGGCATTAAAGGTTGCACTGAAGACAAACAAAGACATTTATATCATTGGTGGTGAATTTGTATATAAAGAGTTTTTTCCTATGGCTGAAAAGATGTACCTAACTGAAATAAATCTCAATATAAAAGGGGGAGACGTATTCTTCCCTTGCTGGTCTAAAAAAGAGTGGAAGGAAATATCTAGGTCTTCTAAAAAAGATGTAGAGAAGAATATAAGTTATAGTTTTGTGGAATACGAACGAAAAGAATTAAATTCCTAAAGCTTTTTTCTTCAGCTCTAAGGCCACCACCCTCTCTTCTTCACCTTCTGTATATGCAATCCATTTCCTTGCTGAGTCTTGTATCTTCTTCTTTTTCTTTTTCTCTTTTTCTTTCTTATCGCTTAAAGACCTTTCGGCTACATCTATACACCTTCTAAATGAAGTTATTGCATCCTCCCATTTTTGATACTCAAACTGTATTTGTCCTAAAAGCATATAAGCGCTTGACTCGTCTTTAAGTTTTCCTTTCTTTATGCCTTCTCTAATAGCGAATTCTGCTTCTTTATATTCGTCTAGCCCAAAGTGCACCTGTCCTAAGAAAACAAACAATTCTCCTTCTTTAGATAATGCAGCCGCTTTCTTGTAAGCGGGTTTAGCTTTCTTTAATTCTTTTGCAGCATGCCAATATTGGCCAAGGGCTTTTAAGGTTTTCTCTTTCTCCTTTATTACCCCTTGAGAAAATCCATCTTCCATCACTTTAGCTGCTTTGTAAGGATTCTGGTGCATCATCAAGAGTTGTGCTAAAGCCAGGAACTCTCTTTCCTTATCTAACAGCTCATCATCATAAGCCGCTTCAAGGGCCCCCATTTGATCTAGCTGTCTGTCTCTTGAACCATATAGGCCTGATAACTGAACCCAATACCTCTTTTTAGGATAATGTTGTACAAGAATTTCATATATTGGCAAAACATCAAGCTTCTGTTTAAGCTCCTGAAAGACTGCCATCTTCAATAAGTAATGATTCTCTCTTGCTACTCCTTTTTTAGTAGCTCCTGTCTCTTCTCCATTCTCATCTAAAACAGGTACATCTCTGCTTTCTTGTATTTCTATTGCTAATTCAATATTTTCCTTAGCATTCCTAAACTCTTTTAGCTGGTAATAAGTTGTTGCGAGTAATGCATAAGCATCTGAGCTTGGGTCGTCTTCATTCTCTAACCAAAGATAAAGATATTTTATAGCACCTCTATAATCACCTTTAAGATAAGAAAGCTGAGACAGAGAATAAATAGCATTATTTTGTTGTCGATAATCTGCGTCTGGTGCGTTAATAAGGTTGTTGTATGCTCTTATAGCTTGATCATACTTTTCTTGAGAAAAGAAGATATAACCATAGTAATACCACATAGTTGCCCTATCTGTATTTGTAAATTTCTCTCCCTCCTCTATTGTGGTCAATAGGAGTAAGGCGTCATCCCACATTTCTGCTTCTAACATGGGTTGAAGTTGCTGAAAGAGCTTTTGTGCTTTCTTGCTGGGCATTTTAGATCTCTTCCTTTTCTTCTTCTTTTTCCTATCATCATCCGCTGCTTCTACTGAAGCTCCCGTATAGTTTAAAGGAGAGACGTTTGAAGCTACTGGTAAGAAACCTATCAAAGAGACTACTAATAAGTATTTGATAATGGTTTTATTCAAAATAAGTTTTGTCATTAATCGCACCCCTCAGGAACATAATCCGGTCCTTTGCTTGCATCTTCTATTATAAAGGTTACTTGATTTAAAACACCTGGTACTTCTACTGCTTGCCCGTCTCTGATTTGAGGCTTATATTTAAACTTTAAAGCTGAGCGCATAGCAGCTCTGTCAAATATTCCACTAGGCTGAGACCACACCACTTCAGGGTCTCTTACAGAGCCTACCTTTGTTACAGTAAATTCTAATAAGACGCACCCCTCTATGCCCCTTTCTTGAGCTCTTCTTGGATAAATAGGAGGTATTTTAAAAATTGGAACATAAGATCCGTCAGCAAAGACTCCGCTTCGTCTGCCTTTGATATCAAATTTTGGCCTTGGTGCAGCATTATCAAGGTCAGTTGGCGGTGTCATATCAAATTCAGGTGGAAGTGTATCTGGAGGAGGCTCTTCTTCTTCTGGCCTTTCTAAATCTTGCAATAATTCAAGGTCCCTTTCTGGCATAGTAACATCGGCAATACGAATACCTTTGTCGCCAATGGACACTTCATCAACCGCTATTAAGATCTGCATCAAGATAAACAGAACTAGCGTAGCAACTAAAGCTGCACCTAAGGCGCTTCCTAGTTTTCTAAGATCTTGTTCTGCAAAATAATTCTGAAAAAACTCCATGCCTAAAACTTCGGTTCAGATGCTAGCGATATAGCATAAACTCCTGCATCTCGAGATTGATCCATAACTTTTATAATAGCATCTGCGCTTGCCTGCTCGTCTGCTTGAATAACAACTGAACCCTGAGGATTATCAGCTAAAAGTTTAGTTACATTTGCTTTTACTTGCCTTACATCAACTCTTCTTCCGTCTATCCATATATCATCATTATTCCCAATAGCTATCAAAATTGCTGCATTTTCTTGAATAGTAGACGTCTCAGCATCTGGTCTGTTAACCTCCAGTCCTGGTTCTTTAATAAAATTTGCCGTAACAATAAAAAATATCAAAAGAATGAAAACAACATCTAACATGGGAGTTAAATTAAGCTCTTCTTCTTCTGCTACAGCCTGACTTATCGGTGATCTTCTCATAATTTAATACCTCTTATTGTATAGCCAATTTCTCGTACAACATATCTGACTCTCTCTGGGTTACATTTTTTATATATTGTTGAGCAAAATTTCCAATTAAAGCAACTGCAAGTCCTGCCATTGGAGGAATAATTGCTTTTGAAACACCACCTGCCATAGCCTTTGCATCACCTCCACCGGTAACTGCTAATAAGTAAAAAACCTCTATCATTCCCGTAATAGTTCCAAATAAACCAAATAAAGGTGCAACTACTACGCACACTTTCATTAAATCTACGTTTTTGTTGATTTTGAAAGTGGCTTCAGAAATCATCATCTCCCTAACTGCCAGGGAGTTAAAAGAAGTTTTTTCTTTTCTTGTTTCCCAAGTATCAACTATGGATGCTATAACTGAATTGTGCTCAAACCTTAGATACCAAATCTTTTCAAACATCAAAAAGGTTATAACTACACCTAAAAGAAAGATTAGATAAAGAACATCTCCTCCTCTTTGAAAAAACTGAAAAAGGGAATCAGAGAGATCGTAAAAGAAATACATGATTCTAAAACCTTCTTATTACTTACCTTCTGCTCTTTCTGCTGCCATTCCTGTGCTTTGTTCTTCTATAGTTCCTAAAATACCCTTAGAAATATTATGAACAATCGCATACATAAAGGTTAAAGGAATGGCTACCATTAGGCCTAACCAAGTAGTTGAAAGGGCTATAGATATACCACTTGCCATGGTCTTAGGATCTCCTGTTCCAAACAAGGTGATCATACTAAAGGTCTCAATCATACCTACTATTGTCCCAAACAAGCCTCCTAGAGGTGCAACAACAGAGATTAGCTTAATAAGCCAATTTAATCCTTCTATTGGTGGTCGCTCTGCTAGTATTTGCTCAGCCATTTTTAACTCTAAAGTTTCTGTATCAGCTTTAGGATTATCTTCAGCTATTTTTAAAACCCTACCCAGAGGGTTGTCTTCATTAATGCTTGAAGAAGCAATCTGAGATGCTACAGAAGTTCTAACAGTCATTAGAGATTGGATTCTCACAACAAAAAGCCCCACTCCACCTAAGCCTACAATAATAATTATGTAACCTATAATTCCACCGTTTTGAACTCTTCCAAAGAAGCCGGGCATAGAAATCAAGTTAGCTAAATAAGAGCCTCCTTGAGGTCCAGTAGGGTCAATAGCAAACTGAACAGGGAATGCGTCCTCATCAAACACCTCTGAAGTGGTGGAGGTATACCTGCCTGCTGGTTGGGCAGGAAGCTCCTCATACATGCCTCTGCTGGCTGCATAAGCTAAGTATTGTCCATCTGTAACTGCGTTAAAGTTTCCTACTCTAACTACCTCTGTCTCTTGAACAGAACCATCTGTTGCGATTACATCAGATGTAAACATTACAACTTCTCCAGATGCATTAATTTCTCTCTGTAATTCAAACCAAAGTCTTTCCAGCTCAGAAATGCTTGGAAGTCTTATTCCTTCTCCCATCTTAACTGCAATGCCTGTCAAGAATTCCTCTCTATCTTTCCCAAACTGAGCAGCCGTTATAGATTGCTCAAAAATATTCCTTGCTTCTGTAGCTGTTCCTGCAAGATGGCCAAATATTTCCGTTAAAGATCCAAGCCTGTCTTTTAGTTGTGCTTCGGCTACCACTAAAAGAGCTTCATTGGCTTCAAAAGTTTTTTCCAGTTGTGCTGCAATTCTTTCTAGTCTCGCTCTAGTAGCCTTTGCATTTGCTAACAAAGTCGTCTGCTTACCTTTTTCTGCATTAAAACGTGACTCTCTGTCTTTCTGCTCTTCGCTGTCAGCAAACTTACCTTGTCTTACAATTTCCAATAATTCTTGAGGGTTTGAAGGGCCTTTTACTTCTTCTTCTATAACTTCCTCTTCGGCAACTATAACTAGGGACGTTGAACAAATTGCAAAGAAAACTATAAATAATAAATTTCTTATTTTATTCATTCCGGTACCTCCGCATTTTGTACTGGCACTTCAATCATATCTACAGTGGCTAGTTTATTAGCTATTCGGAGACCTAGTCTGGCCGGGTTTCTATAACTACCTCCTAGTTCTTCCCATTGCCTTAATTTATTGTTCCAAGCACCTGTCTCATCTGCATCGGAGGTTTGATAAAGAAGGGCTAATCTTCCAACCCTAAGAATGTTTACTTCTCTAGGCTGACCATCTATTTCAATGGTGTCTTTGTATGTATCTATTTTTCTACCGTATTCTGCTTCCACTTCATATGCTTCTAAAACTTGACGAAGACCTTCTGCTGGAGAAACTGTAGGGTTATCAATTGCAGCTTTTGCGAATGCAATTCTTTCTCTTCTTTCTCCCATGTGGAATGGCAAATCTAACTCAACAGAGGTTTCTAACCCTGCAAGCATCCTTCTGGTGAAGGGCGGAATCTGTCTCTGCATAATTCTTGCTTCCTTCATAGTTCTATCTATCTCTTTTAGCCTTGCCTCCTGAGCTTCAATTTGTTTTGTAAGTTGAGCGTTATAAACACGTAAACCCTCTATTTGCTTACTTACTGTCTTAAACTCATTTACTATTAACGATGTATCATCATCAGTTTGATCTATTTTCGACTGAGATTTTTCTTCAGCCTGTTGTCTGTCTGAACCAACATCTAAAAGAGGCTGAATTTGATCAGCAACTATAAAAGAAGGGTTAAGTAAAATGGTTGCCAATAATGCTGGCAAAATATAAAGACGCTTCATTAAAGTATCTCCCAATATTTCTAATATTTCCTTATTCTAAATTCTAAGCCAATTGAATCAATGATATGATTCTAAAGTCTAAGAATATGAGTCCTCCCCATACGGGCGGACAGACTATAGAGGGAATTTTTTAACAACGCAATGGGTTTTTTCATGTCTTTAAGTGAATTTTTTATATTAATTCTTCTAGTTAATACCGTCTTTCTCTCAAGTGTATGGTTATCAAAAGGAAAAAAAGATTTTTTAGCTCAAGACTTTTTCTTCCAAGGTTGTTCAATAATCTTAATGGCATGTTCTTCCGTTCTTTTGATCTTTTACTTTAACAACCAAGAAATAGAGTTAAGACAGTGGCTTACAGCCCTGCTACTTACTATTATTGGAACAAGGTTAGCTATAACAAAAACTTCGATTCCAGAAAAAGAAAAGAAATTTATTAAAAAATCTGCTTTAGCGTCATATCTAAGGGAAGTATGTAGTTTAAGCTTGCTGCTTACTCTTTTAATTTCCCCTGCTATTTCCATCAATTTTTTGCCAGGATCTGG
>CEUS01169148.1_pt1 | contig 30359 bp, 22 predicted proteins | sample 427031 | NCBI WGS metagenome assembly CEUS01 (sample SAMEA2622837, study PRJEB7988) | marine metagenome | biome: marine biome (ENVO:00000447); feature: marine epipelagic mixed layer (ENVO:xxxxxxxxx); material: "saline water (ENVO:00002010), including plankton (ENVO:xxxxxxxx)" | depth 140 m | reverse complement strand
GGGTCATGGCCGATGTCAGCCGCCGTTGGGTAGAGACTGGAGGTTTCCTGACAGCTCCCCGTATCGCAACGAGAGACGAGCTTTTTAGGGTGCATTCATTGACCTATGTAGACCAAGTGGCTGGAACAGCTGGTAAGCGCGTCCAACTCGATCAGGACACTTTCACATCATCTAGTTCCTATGGTATCGCCCGGTTAGCTGCTGGGGCTGCCATTGGTGCGGTTGAGTTTACGGTGGCAGAGCAAGCTCCGTCTATGGCGTTGGTCCGGCCTCCTGGGCACCATGCAGAGGCTGACCGAGCTATGGGTTTCTGTTTATTCAACAACGTTGCTGTAGCAGCTGCTTCAGCTCGAGTGGCTGGATTGGAACGTGTGGCTATTGTCGATTACGATGTTCACCATGGAAATGGGACGCAGTGGATGTTTTACGACGATCCAACAGTGCTATATGTCTCGTTGCATCAATTTCCGTTTTATCCTGGGACGGGTGCGGTGAATGAGGTAGGAAGCGCCGGAGGACGAGGTTTTACTCTTAATATTCCGCTTGAAGCCGGTTCTGGCGATGCCGATTACGATCTAGTTATGAGGGAATTGGTCGCCCCAGTCGTCACAGCTTTTCACCCGAAATTGATTCTTTTGTCTGCCGGATATGATGCCCACATTCGCGATCCGCTTGGAGGGATGGAACTGTCGACTGAGGGATACTCGGTGATGACTTCACACATTCAGCGGCTAGCAGCAAGTTGTTGCTCTGGCATGCTCGCAGTGGTCACCGAAGGGGGATATGACATTCAAGCCCTCGAGTCTTGTCTGGATTCCACACTATTACAGCTCGCCGGTGGACCAACGCCGATGGGACGGCCCATTCGAGGAGATACTCGTCGGGCTGAGGCTGTAATTCCTATGGTCAGACGCGAACTTGGCCAGTACTGGCCGGGTGTGTTGGGTTGATGGTGTCCGGTCAGTGTTTAGGCTGGTAGCGGGCGTCGTTTAGCGCTGTACCGAACGTGTGAAGGCTGCCAGGCGGAAGGTCCTCTAGTAGAGGGTACTAAATCGCTTGGTATAATTGCTTGGCGCCGTCTGTGTTTCCTGAGCTTATTCTTAGCCGATCTTAACTATCGTGTCAGACTACGATCCGCAGGCAATCGAAGCGAAATGGCAGAAACGCTGGTCCGATGAGCGTGCCTTTGAGGTTAGTGAGGATCCGGACCGGCCCAAATATTATTGCCTGGTAATGTTCGCTTACCCGTCCGGGCACGCCCATGTTGGTCATGTGCGAAATTACATGATAGGAGACGTAATTTCGCGAATGAAGCGCATGCGCGGTTTCAATGTGCTACATCCTTTCGGATGGGATGCTTTCGGACTTCCAGCCGAAAACGCGGCTATCAAGAATCGTACCCATCCAGAAGCCTGGACGCTGGACAACATAGCCCACATGAAAGGGCAGTTGGAGCGACTGGGTATCAGCTATGCCTGGGACCGAGAGTTTGCTACCTGTGAGTCTAGCTACTACAAATGGAATCAGTGGCTATTTCTCAAGATGTTCGAGCGGGACTTGGCCTACCGCCGTCGTTCTACAGTCAACTGGTGTCCGAGTTGTACGACAGTGCTTGCCAACGAACAAGTTATCGACGGAGTTTGTTGGAGATGTAGCGCTGCGGTTCAATCCCGTGATCTAGAGCAGTGGTTTCTACGAATTACGCGTTACGCTGACGGGTTGCTGGATGGCATGGATCGACTCGGCGAGTGGCCAGCCAAAGTGCTGACGATGCAACGCAATTGGGTAGGAAGGTCTGAGGGCGCCCGAGTGCGGTTTGCCGTCCCAATGCATAGCGGTGTCTCGGGGGAAATTGAAGTTTTCACGACTCGTATCGATACTATCTTTGGTGCGACCTGTGTCTTGTTAGCGCCAGAGCACTCCCTGATCGATCATTTGTTGACAGAGGGGAACCCTTCAGAAAAGCTCAGCCAAAAAATTAGAGAATTTCGCGCGTTGGACCGGACCGATCGGATGACGGGAGCGGTTGAGAAGGAAGGTTTTGCCACTGGTCTATCTTGCCTGAACCCGTTTACGGGAAAACTGATACCTGTGTGGGTGGCCAATTTTGTTCTCGCTGAATATGGAACTGGGGCGGTGATGGCTGTGCCGGCTCACGACCAGCGTGATTTTGAGTTTGCCAAGAAGTATGACTTGCCAATTAAGGTCGTAGTACGGCCGAAGGCCAGAGAAGGTGAATCGATTGAGGAAGTCCCTCTTGATGAAGCCTACACTGGACCGGGATCATTGGTGAATTCTGGAGAATTTACGGGACTTTCGACTGAGGATGCTGCAAACAAGCTAACTCAGGAAGCCGAATCGCGGAGGGTGGGGCAGTCGACGGTTCAGTATAGGCTGAAAGATTGGGGGATTTCTCGTCAGCGGTACTGGGGGACTCCCATTCCAATCATTCATTGCGATGCGTGTGGGCTACAACCTGTACCCTACGAAGAGCTCCCGGTTGAATTACCCAAAGTCGTGGAGTTTAGTGGGCAAGGAGACTCTCCACTAGCGCAGATTGAGGAGTTTCTAAATACCACCTGCCCGTCGTGTAAAGGACCGGCTCGGCGGGAGACCGACACGATGGATACGTTTGTCGACTCCTCCTGGTATTTTTACCGTTACTGTGATCCCTCTAACGACCAGCAGCCCTTTGATCCAGATACTGTCGGCTATTGGGGTCCTGTTGACTTCTATATTGGTGGAGTTGAGCATGCCATCCTCCATCTGATTTACTCTCGTTTCTTTTGCCGGGTCTTTAAGGACCTCGGGTTGGTAGATCACGATGAGCCGTTTACCCGCTTGTTGACTCAGGGTATGGTTCTCCGAAACGGCGCCGTGATGTCGAAGTCAAAAGGGAACGTCGTTGACCCCGACCAGATGATCGAGCGTTACGGAGCCGATGCTCTACGGCTTTATGAGATGTTTGTGGCGCCACCTGAGAAGGAAATTGAGTGGACCGATTCAGGGCTTGAGGGCAGTTTCCGGTTCTTGACAAGGGTGTGGCGTCTTGTTACCGGTCTGTGTGACCTGGTGGTTGACCTTCCGGAGGATGCTCTTGGTAGGCAGTTTGACGATGTCCATCGAGCGCTCCGTCGTAAAACCCATGAGTCCATTAAACGAGTGTCCGCGGACTTGGATCCTCGGGCGCATCTAAATACTGCCATATCGGCTTTGATGGAGCTGGTTAATGTGGTTTACGGATTTTGTGAGAAGCAAGACCTTGTTCTGCACACGTCTGGTGAGGTTCGGTCGTCTCAGTTGGCAACCATCGAGACCCGTGCGGTGCTTCGCGAGGCTCTTGAGGTGTTGGTGCTGATGTTGTCCCCATTTGCCCCACACTTGTGTGAAGAGCTGTGGGAGCGGATGGGCCACACGGCAGGTGTTGGTCAGCAGGATTGGCCAACTTCCGACGACTCCGTAGCACAGGCCGACGAAATCGTGATACCGGTACAGGTGAATGGCAAACTTAGAGGGCGGTTGACTGTGCCAGCCGATGTTTCTGAAGAGGTTTTACAAGAGGCTGCTCTGACTGAGGAGACGGTTCGAGCGCATACGGCGAACAAGACAATTCTCCGGGTGGTTGTTGTGAAGCGGAAACTGGTGAATATTGTGGTTCGGTGATGGGCGTCGGCGGTGGAACTCATAATAAGTTGTCTGGTGAGTGACCTGAATCGAGCTCAAAATTCTTAATGAGTGAAGAAAAGATGAGACTGCTAACATCCGTATGTCTGTTCTTGGTGGCGGTAGTAACCAGTGGATGTGGCTACACCTTGGCAGGGCAGGGGTCGTTCCTGCCTGAATATGTAGAGACGATCGGGGTTCCTCTATTTGGGAATGAGACCACAGTTTTTGAAGTTGAGCAAATGTTGACTCAACAGGTACGATCGGAGTTTATTGGTCGAGGTCAATACCGGGTGACTCCTGCCGACACAGGAGTAGATGCCTTGCTCACTGGCACGATTAACGGGATTACGATCACACCCGCGACGTTTTCCGCTGGACAGCAAGCGTCAAGGTATGTGTTTTCCGTGACTGCAGCCATTGAATTTCGTGATGTTTCCACCAACGAAATCCTCTGGGAAAATCCAGCTCTAACGTTTAGCGATGAATATGATGTTGCTACGGGAAGTGGAGGTGAGATCGATGTCGCGCTCTTTTTCGGGCAGCAATCAAACACGATTGAGAGAATCGCTGGGGACTTCGCTGAAACAGTCGTGAGTTCTATTCTAGAGGCATTCTAGCCGGGAGGCTGCGGATGTGTTCTAAGCTGCCAGATAGGTTCTGCTCGAGAGTGTTTCCCGACGTTCAGGGCGGACTCTAGAATGTCTTCTTCCTTAACCCCAGATGCAGCCCTGAAACAAATTTCCACTGGTGACCTAGCTCCCGTCTACCTGATTCTTGGAGACGATGATCAGGAAAAATCAGAGATGGCGGAAGCGTTTGAACAGGCTATAGACGAAGGATTGCGTGCGTTTAATGTCGATCGGCTAGATGGCAGTGAGGTGACTATATGGCGAATTCTAGAGTCGGCGCAAGCGTCCCCGATGATGGTTCCACGCCGCGTGGTGGTGGTCTATCGGTTGGAACGTTGTTTAATGCCTGCGCGTGAGGGCAAGGTAGCCGATGTTGAGCGAGAGGCGTTCGGGGCCTATCTTGACGCTCCATATTCACATGTCACTCTGGTCTTGGTGGCCGGTAACTTGGACAAGCGAACCAATCTTGTGAAGCACCTGTACAAAGCGGCGACGGTCGTGAATTGTGAGGTCATTAAAGACTTGAAAGATGCTGAGCGGTGGATTGAGCGTCGGGTAAGTGCGGAGGGACTGTCAATTGACGGGGAAGCGGCTCGTTTGATGGCTGCTGTCGGTGGGCCGAATCTTGCACGGTTGCGGGGTGATGTAGAGCGTCTGCTTATTTATGCTGCTAATCAACAAAATATCGGTGTGGACGAAGTCAGATCCACAATGGGTTCGGCAGTTGCCCATGATCATTGGGCACTCACGAACGCCATCTTACGCAATCAGGTCGAAAAAGCGCTGAAAGCGTTGTCGTTGATGTTGGCAGATGGAGCAATTCCTGTCGTGGTGCTTGGGCAGCTTAGGTGGATGGTGGGGGCGAAGAAAAGTAGGTTTCAGTCGGCCGTCTTTCCGCCCGGAAGAATTCCGAGCGCAGTTGAAGCGATCTTTCGGACGGATCTGGCCTTGAAGCGTTCAGCTGGCGATCCTGAGGTGCTACTTGAGCGGCTTGTGATGGATCTATGTGGTGTGAATGTTGAGCAGACTAGCTAATTTGAGTGTTTTGACCCTTGCCAGATACGTGGATCGGTGAATGACCGTGGTCGACGGTTCCCAATTGGCAAAACAGGATCGGGCGGCTTGGTTTTGGTGGTTCTAGCTGGCCGTTTGGCTGGCTAGGCGTTTCGCGAGTCTAGATTTGTAGCGGGCAGCAGCGTTGTCATGGATGACACCTTTGGCTGACATCTTGTCAATTAGGGAAACAGTGCTAGCTAACAATGATTTAGCTTCGTCCAGGTTGCCCTGATCAATCGTCGACCGGAGTGTTTTAAGGACTCGCCTTAGGCGGGTTCGTAACCCGCGGTTGCGTTCTCGCCTGACAAGATCCTGGCGATGCGCTTTCAAAGTGTGCTTGTGATTGGCCAAAGCGCGCTTATTCCTTTCGATGCTTCAATGAAAAGCTCAAGCCGGAGATTATACCACCACTAGTGGCTTAGTGTCCCTTCATCCGACGTAGTATTCGCCGTTGGCGTTTGTCCGGAGCCTTGGTTGCCGATCGGCGTCCTTGGTAAAGGCCCATCACCCGGGCGGCCACTTTATCGAGCTGGTACGATTCTCGCTCAGCATCGGTTACTGGAGGGGTGATATCTTCATAGAGTGTGCGGGCCTCGGGCTTTGGCATGTGCTGACTGGCTAGGTTACGCACCACTATTAGTTGTTTACGGCCGTACGGTCGTGTTATGGACAGGCGGTCAGCTGGTTGTATAGACCGATTCGGCTTGCATCGTTCACTGTTTACCTCAACTTTTCCGCTGCGGCAGGCCTTCTGAGCCTCAGAGCGAGTTTTGAACAGACAGGCGACATCTAACCAGACATCGAGCCGAACCCGCTCCACATTACCGCTATTCGTAGGTTGTCTCACCTAATCTCGCGTTCGTGACTAAGATGGTTCTATTGTACAAGCTCAAAAGAAGAGTTGAACTCGTGACTGTTGAGTCCTGAAGTGTCAAGCAAAGTGTCCACTATGACGCTGAAGGAGAATCTATACGCAATCAAGACACTGGTCAATCTGCAGGCGGTCACCTTGGCGATCTCGGTGTGTTTGGTAACATGCAGTGAAGAGCGTTCCGCGTTTACCGTTATATGTGGCAGTACTCACCAAGTTTTGGTCAGCCTAATGCGATTTACTAAGCTGAAAAATCCCTCTTAGTCGATTCTCGGCTCATCGTTGAGGCTGTGGTGAGGAAGGGGCAAGCATGGCCCGTACCACGACTAGGCTTTCAGCTAGAAGAGCATCTATGCGGTCTGAATTTCGGCCACCGGCTTCAGCAAATTCAGGACGTCCCCCACCACCGCCACCGATGATAGGAGCGATAGTTTTAACTACTTGTCCGGCATGCACTCTGTCGACAAGGTTCTTACTTACCGAAACGATAAGGGCTACCTTCCCTTGGTTTTCAGAGGCTAGTACGACAACCCCTTTGCCGAGCTGGTTGCGCAACGAGTCAGCTAAGCCTCGCAATGAACCTTTCTCAAGGTTTGATACCTTTCGAGCAATGAAACGTGCATCACCTAACTCGATAAAGTCGTCTCGATCTTCTGGCTCTCTGGTGTTGAGAGCTAGCTTCATTTTCAATGCTTCGACTTCACGGTTCATCCGCTTAACATCGTTTTGAAGTCGTTCGATGGTTTGGATCGCTCGAGAACTGGGTACAGCTAGGGTACTGAGAATAGCGTTGGTGGAGACTCTCTGAGTTTGAAGGTGAGAGACCGCATCTTGACCTGTCAAGGCTTCTAATCGCCTGATCCCGGCAGCGACACCGGATTCCTGAGTGATGCATATGAGGCCGATATCCCCGGTCGCTAGGCAGTGGGTTCCCCCGCAAAGCTCCATGCTGATCCCAGCTACAGAAACAACTCTTACGGATTCTCCATATTTTTCACCGAAGAGAGCCATCGCACCAGAGTCAATCGCTTCTTGAGTTGAACGGATCTCTGTAACCACGGGTTTGTTGGAGGAGACCTGTAGGTTGACCTTGAGCTCGATAGCATCAAGCGTTTCCTGGCTGACAGGTCCGTCGTAGGTGAAATCGAAACGCAAGCGGTCTGGTGCGACTAGGGACCCAGCTTGTTTGACATGAGTCCCGAGATGATCCCGTAATGCTGCGTGAAGCAAGTGGGTGGCTGTGTGGTTACGACGAATAGCATCTCTGCGGGTGCGATCTACTTCCGCAGACACAGTGGCGCCGAGTTCGAGTTGGCCATTCTTGATTTTGATGTGATGAACTCTTGGACCGCCGGGGTTAAGACGTTCGATGCGGTCAACCTGAGAGTGAAGTAGCGAACTCTCTGTTGTTGATATAAACCCAGTGTCTGAGACTTGCCCACCTGCCTCAAGGTAAAACGGAGTCTCCGTTAGGAGAACGTAGCCACTCTCTGATTTCTGGAGTTTCGGTACTGAAGTCCGGCTCTCGTCGAATAACCCAACAACGCTGGTGGCTTCGATCTTTGTCGTAGAGTAGCCCTGGAATCGATCAGGGACTGCTTGCAGAGCCTCGCGATCTTGGTCGGATCCATAGCTAAAGCTAATGGTGTCATGGTTGTCGAACCGTGCTTTTGCACGTGATTGTGTTCGCTGTGACTCCATTGCGCGGTCGAACCCTTCGCGATCGAACTCGATTTTTCGTTCTTCAGCTATATCTTCGATAAAATCTAGTGGAAGACCGTAGGTGTCGTACAAACGGAAGATATCTTCTCCGGCTAGTGCGCCGGCACTGTTCTCAAGAACCGATTCCAATTTTGGCAGTCCATCGGTCAGCACGGTATCAAAGCGCTCTTCCTCAGCCTGGACAACCTTGGTAACCATGCCATGGTTGGCGGCCAGCTCTGGATAGGCACCTCCCATCTCTGTAATCAAGATGTCGATCAATTGATAGAGAAACGGAGCAGACATCCCGAGCTTTTTTCCATGGCGCATCGCACGTCTCATGATCTTTCTGAGGACATACCCACGCCACTCGTTCGATGGCATTACACCGTCGGCTATCAAGAAGGTCATAGCCCGTAGGTGATCAGCAACGACGCGCATCGAAGTGTCATATGGTTCTGGCTCGCTTTTACTAGTATGCGGACCGTAGGTCCGTCCAGTAGCGGCTTCGAGGGCCAGTAGGATCGGGCCGAACAGGTCGGTGTCATAGTTCGAGACTTTGCCCTGCAACACGGCCACAATGCGCTCTAACCCCATCCCAGTGTCAATTGAGACCGCTGGCAATGACCTCATGTTTCCGTTGGCGTCTCGATCGAATTCCATGAACACGTTGTTCCATATCTCTACATAGCGTTCACAGCTACAGTCGATGCCACGGCAGACTGATTCGTTACAGGGGATTTCGTTGCCACGATGGAAGTGAACTTCCGAACACCGGCCGCATGGACCGGTGTCTCCCATTGACCAAAAGTTTTCTTCAAGGCCAAGTTCTACGATTCGGTGGGCTGGCACGAAATTCCGCCAGATTGAATATGCTTCTTCATCTCGAGGGATACTCGAGTCCCCTTTGAATATCGTGGGGTAGAGCCTATCTGGTGGCAATTCCCAAACTTCCGTCAGAAGGCGCCACGCAAATGGAATCGCGTCCGGCTTGAAATAGTCGCCGAATGAAAAATTCCCTAACATCTCGAAGAACGTGTGGTGGCGATGAGAGGGACCTACGTTGTTAAGGTCATTATGTTTTCCACTCACGCGCATGCATTTTTGTGCTGTTGTTGCGCGCTTGTAGGGGCGTTGTTCGTGGCCTAGAAAGAGATCTTTGAATTGGTTCATTCCGGCATTTGTGAACAACAGTGTTGGGTCATCAACAGGAACGAGTGATGAACTTCGGACCACTTGGTGTCCATGGTTACCGAAAAATTCGAGGAAACTCTGACGGATCTCACTGGAGGTCATCAGGTTATTCTTCCACAAAAGAGACATTGCTTTCGGCCCGTGAGGTGAGCGCCTTCGAGACTGCCTCTGAGGGAAATCCCTGACCCACTAAGAATCGATGGAGGCGTCTAAATTCAATCCTATCTTTCAACGGTGCGTGAAGGCGCTTCGCGATCGCACGTTCAAGCACCTCTGACTCTCGAAGCTCATCGAAGATGACTGCGATAGCTTGATTGGCAACGTCTGGATCAATCCCACGTGCTTGTAGCTCTTGTTGAGTCCGTTTTTTTCCACGGAGTTTAATGGTCGCTGAGCGACGCGCGTAAGATAGGGCAGTGCGGTTGTCATCGAGGATTCGACTGTCGATCAGGCGGACGATAGTATTCTCTATTTCTTGACTTGGAAATTGGCGCTGCATCAAGCGCTCTCGTAGCTGGACTGTAGATAGATCGGATGTGGCCAGGAGTTTAAGGGCGCGGTCGTATGTGTTGAGCTTGTGTTGAGTCGACACATCAGTCGTCCAGAAGTCGCTCTCTTTGCTGTTGGGCGATAGGCAAACGTCTTTGGCTAACCATTCACTTCGGTTGAAGCCTGTGCAATTAAGTGGTCTGGGTTAAGGTCTCTGTCGAACCCTCGTAGACCGGACTCAACCAATTGTGTGTATCGGCAATGTTGCCGTTCACAACATCGAAGAATCGGCGTTGTAGGGCAGCGGTTACCGGCCCTCGATTTCCGTTACCGATCACGATCTTGTCGATGCTCCGGATAGGCGATATTTCGGCGGCTGTTCCGGTGAAAAATACCTCGTCAGCGATATAGAGCATTTCGCGAGGAATCGGTTGTTCCTTAATGGGAATACCCAGATCTTGAGAGAGGGTCAAAATAACGTCCCTGGTTATTCCAGGTAACACAGAACCACCCATGGCTGGGGTGAAGATGGTGCCGTCTCGTATCACGAAGATGTTCTGTCCGCTACCTTCACTGACTAGGCCAGCAGGATCAAGGGCAATAGCTTCGCTGTAACCATTTAGGTTTGCTTCCATCTTGATTAGCTGCGAATTTGCGTAGTTAGCTGTTGATTTGGCCATAGCCGGGAAAGTGTTCGGCGAACTCCGAGACCAAGAACTAACCTGTACGTCAACACCTTTCTCAAGTGCTTCCTCTCCGAGGTAAGCACCCCATTCCCACACTATGACCGCTGTCTCTACTGGGCATTCGGATGGGTTGACTCCCAGTTCTCGGTATCCGCGGTAGACCAGTGGTCTAATGTAGCAAGCGCTATACTGGTTCGCTCGTATCGTATCTATTATTGCTTCACGAAACGCGTCTGGTTGTATGTCCAACGTCATTCTGTAGATTCTTGCGGAGTCGTACAGACGGCGGAGATGGGCGTCCATTCGGAAGCACACTGAGCCCTTTGGTGTGTCATAGCATCGTATTCCTTCGAACACTCCACTGCCGTAGTGGATTACGTGTGAGGCGATGTGTATGTTGGCATCGGCCCAATCCACTAGTTGTCCGTTCATCCAAATCTTGCCGCTACCAAAGCTCATGTCTAAACCAGGTCATCTACTTTCTCATCAGATACTTACCGACAGTGTAGTGTCGTGTTCCGTTGTGGCGCAACATAATTTAGTTGAGCGTTTATTGGGCTTCACCGCAAAATGGGCAATGGTTGTTTCTGGCGTGCATTGGTTTGCGGCAGCGCCAACAGAAGTTTGCGGTAGGGTGAGTCTGGGTTTGGTGTTTACTGCGTGGTTCTCGAACAATTCCTTGAACATTAGAGATGGAATCCCGTGGCGTGGCACTCGATACGGGTGTAAGCCTTCGGCTAGCTTTGATTTCCTTGAGGTCTGCTAGTAGGTCGCCAGCGCGCTGGTAGCGGTCGGCTATTTGAGGAGACAATGCCTTCATTATGGTACTTGAAAGTTCTCTGGTGATGGAACTGTTGACCATGTGAGGTGGACGAACGAGTTCGCCACGGTGGAGTTGTTCAAGGTCACTTGGTGCTGGGGTGTCATACGGTAGGACACCAGTTAGCATCTGGTACATGGTGATTCCGAGCGAGTATAAATCTGAGGCGAACACGGCTTCGCCGCGGAATTGTTCTGGAGCCATGTAAGCGGGACTACCAATGACCGTAGTGCCGTGGGTGGAAATTTCTAGGAATCGAGATGTGCCAAAGTCAGCGACTTTCAGGGTGCCAGCGCTTGAGACGAGAACATTAGCCGGACGGAGATCTCGGTGGATTATGCCTTGTTTATGCGCATGTTCAACCGCTTGGCCGATTTGTGTTGCATAACCAAGGGCAAGGTCGACCTCTAGTGCTCCTTTGGTCGCGATAACCGATTCAAGCGTGTCTCCCGGCACATATTCCATCACAATGAAGAATATATTTTGTTGTTTTTCGGCTGTTGTAATGTTGACGATATTCGGATGGTCGAGTTTGGCCAACAGGCGAGGTTCGCGTAACAGTTCGGCGAGTTGTTCTTGGCGATGCGGTACTTTGACAGCCACCTTTTTGTCCAGCCAGGTATCTTCGGCTAGGTAAACAGTGCCGAATCCACCACTGCCAAGCGTAGAGACGATTTTGTATTTCCCGAGGAGCTGATCGGCAAACAACATGAAGATTGGAAGTATAGCTCAGCCAGTGCAAGGTTGCCTCTTTTGGTGCGACTTGCAGACATTCATACACTCTGTCTTCACGGCCGTATAATCCGACAATGCCTCCGAGATTCTTCGCGCCGGACTTGAGTGGGTTAAATGTGCTCATTGAATTGCCTGTTGGTGAAGCTCGTCACCTCACTCGTGTTCTGCGCTTGGTTGCAGGTGATCAGGTATCGGTGTTCAACGGTCGTGGGACTGAGTATTTGGCTCAGGTTGAACAAGTCGGGACGGAAGGTGTGACGGTGCGTCCTTATCAGAATGTCGTTCCGGTCAAGGAACCTGAAGTGGCATTGACTGTAGCCGCAGCCCTGCTGAAGGGGCGAACCTTCGATTCCATCGTGCGTGATGTCACAATGGTTGGTGTTGTTGCGGTACAACCACTTTTTACGGACAGAACTGAGCCTCGTGGCGGGGATGTAGAACGCTGGACTAGAATAGCTGTCGCCTCGGCGAAGCAGTGCCGGCGGGCAGTCATTCCTGAGGTTAGAACTCCTCAAGCGTTCGATTCGTTTTTGGATGATGATCGCTCCACACTCCGTTTGGTGCTTGTCGAACCTAAGGATTCACACAGGCGGCTTAGCACCTTGCAGGCTCTGGAATCCAAGTCGCCCCCTTCATCTGCGACTTTGACAATTGGACCAGAGGGCGGGTGGAGTGATGATGAGATTGATGCGGCAAAAAAGGCTGGTTTTGTGCCAATCACTTTCGGTCGACTGACATTGCGGGCCGATGCGGTTGTGATTAGTGCGGTTTCGGTGCTGCGATATATTTGGAGAGATCTATAGCTGCTACCATCACCCTTGAAGATAGAGCCTGGTGACATGAGTAATATCCTGGCGCTGCAGTAATAAGCCAACCCACTCGTCTTCTGTGGCGCGCCAGATCACCCGATGTCGCTTGAGGTAGACGTCTGTTATTTTCGACTCTTCAAAATCAAGGATGCCAGTCAACACTAGGTATCCCTCCGGTTCAATCAAGGTTTCGATGACTGGGGACATGTCGACTAGTGCGGTGCCGGTCAGGTTGGCAACCACTACCGATGCAGCGGATGGGGATAGGTCAGCGATATCTCCAACGCGTAGTTCGACTCGGTCAGTAACATCGTTGTCTCCCACGCTGTCGTGGGCTGATTGGATTGCGTCTGGGTCTCGATCGATACCCAGGGCATGGCGTCCTCCGAGCTTGACGGAAGCTATGGCCAGAATTCCAGATCCTGTGCCTAGGTCAAGCACTTCCCGACCGTTGAGATTGAGTTCTTGAAGGGCCAATAAAGCGAGACGCGTGGTTGCATGATGACCGCTGCCAAAGCCCAGAGCGGGTCGAATCTCTAGTAGCACGTCTGTTGTGAGGCTAGATTCAGGGATGTCCCATGGTGGAGCTACGATAATTCGACCTACTTTTATTGCCTGTAGACAGGCTTGTGACCGTGAAGGCCAGTCTTCATCTGACAGCCAATGCGTGTGGGTCCTTACCAGAGACCCATGGAGTTCGCTGACTGCAAGGTTGGCTGCTTCACAAGCATTTTTCGATGAAAAATAGATACGTATAAGGTTCGGCTGTGTTTCGTCGACCGCAAATGGCGTGTGGTCGTCAACCGCGACAGCAATTGCGTCTGACCAAGACAAGGGGCCTATCATATCGACGGACGTATAAACGTCGAGCACCGGATAGCGTTTAGCCATTTGTGAGACAGGAAATAGGCAATTGACGCTTCCTAATACAAGTGAAGTAGGTTTGGGGTTTTAGCCAGTCTACGGCTCGTCAGCCAAAGATGTCTTTGACTCTCTCGAAGAAGGGGCGCTCTTCGTCGTTGTCGACTGGGATAGGATCGAGCATGCGATCCGGCATCGTCTGGTCTAACTTCTCGATAAGGTCCTTCTGTTCACGGCTGAGTTTCTCAGGAATTATGACTTTGACGCCGACATATAGGTCGCCTTTGCCTCGACCACTAACGTTAGGCATGCCTTTGCCTTGCAGCCTGAAGCGAGTTTCCGGATGAGTCCCTTTAGGAATCTTGACGGTGGTTGATTCCGATAGAGTCGGTACTTCGATTTTCCCCCCAAGTACCAGCGTTGGGTAACTGACTGGGACTTCGCATAGGAGGTCGTTACCTTGGCGTTGGAAGAACGTATGATCGTGGACCTGAACGACCACATAGAGGTCTCCAGGAGGAACGCCTCGTCCCCCGTACTCGCCCTCTCCGGTTAGGCGGAGTCGCTGACCTGTTGCGATACCAGCTGGGATCTTAACGGTTTTCTTGCGGTCTCGACTGGTTCGCCCTTGACCGCGGCACTCTAAACATGGCTTTGCTATTACCCTGCCTATCCCACCACAATGGGAGCAGGTTCTATTAACCGTGAAAAACCCTTGTTGAAATCTGACTTGCCCGTGACCTCGGCACTGACTGCACTTTTGCGGGGCGCTGCCCGGAGCCGATCCGGAACCATTACAAGTGTCACAGGGCTCTTCTCTCGGGATTTGTAGGGTCGTTTCAACCCCGCTGGCTGCCTCATCGAAGGAAATTTCTAGATCATATCGGAGATCTCCGCCACGCTGAGGGCGACGACCTGCGCTTCCAAAACCAAAAATGTTACCCAAGTCTCCGAGTATGTCACCGAAGTCTGCAAAGATCGTTGGGTCGAAGCCGCCCCCCCCACCGGGGCCCTCGCCGACTCCTGCATGCCCGAACTGGTCGTATCGGCTACGCTTTTCAGAATCTGCCAGGACGGCGTACGCTTTTGCTGCCTCCTTGAACTGTTCCTCGGCTGCTTTGTCGTCTGGGTTCCGATCAGGATGATGCTTTAGGGCCAACCTGCGATAGGCGCTCTTGATGTCAGACTCTGATGCCGTTTTTGGCACTCCGAGAACTTCGTAGTAGTCGCGAGGTGTCACGCTTTGGCTACCTTAACCATTGACGCGCGGAGCAATATGTCATCTAGCATGTAGCCGCGTCTGAGCTCTTCGATGACTTCGTTGTTTCGATGGTTCTTACTTGACTCGTGTGAAACAGCTTCGTGTAGTGTTGGATCGAAATCACTACCGATTGCTGCGATGGGCATGATGCCGCGTTTCACCATCACGTCGAGCAGTTGCTTGTGAATGCCTTCTACGCCACGTTGATAAGCAATACCATCATTAGTATCTGCTTTTAATGCTTGATCCAATGCATCGACAACAGGCAGAAGGGCCTCCAAAAGGTCTCGCTTGCCTTGATTGCTGAGCTCACGATGTTGTTTGCTGGTGCGTTTCTTGAAATTTTCGAAATCAGCCTGCCATCGCTGCAGTTGTTCGCGGTATTTGTCCCTCTCTCGGGTGATCTCTTCAACGCTTGGAATCGCTTGAGAGGCCTCTGGGGCGTCGTCAATTTGAGGCGCTTCGCTTGGTTGAGTTGGTGTCTCACCTGAACTCTCGTCTGAGACCAATTCTGCGTCGTCGTAGTTTGTTGAATGTGCCCTGTCAGTGTGTTGTCTGACATGCTCAGCATTCGAGGTTGCCTCTGATTGTTCCCCTAGAGGCGGACATCGCTCACTCGACGGAGAAATGGGATCTGATCCCTGGCCAGAGTCTTGAGAGGGATCAGAGTTTGAGCCCGTATCAGGCTGTGTCGGTTGGTATTCGTCGGGCATCATCGGTGTATGGAAGAGTTTGTTTAACTAGTACTCGACTGACAGCTTGAGACACGCTATCAACTGCAGCGATGGCTCGTGAGTAACGCATTCGTCTCGGTCCGATCACCCCAACAGTACCGGTCTGCTGGCCATCGAAATAGGCTGAGGCGACAAGGCTAAATGCTTGGAGGTCGGTTTCGGCGTGTTCAGTGCCTATAACGACGGTCAGTTCGTCTGAACCTAGGTACTCGCTTAGTAACCGAACAAGGCGTTGCTTTTCTTGCATCATCGACAGCAACGCCCGCATCGTGGCTAGCGAAACTGGGCTGGTATCGTCTGACACATCGTCGAAAAGGAGCATCGCACCGTCAACGAACACGCTTTCACGCGGTACCATGTCTTCTAAAGTCGAACTCGTGAGACGCAACGACCGTGATAGTAACTCGTCGTAAAGGACCTGCTCCTGTCGAAGGCGCTCGATGACTAGGGCACGTACTTCACCAAGGGTCAACCCTGAGAACTCTCGATTGATGTAATTGGCTCCTTGCTCAAGTTCCCTGCGTTGTAACCGCTCGCCAATATCTACAACCTTATGGCAAGCTTGATGCCCGTGGGCCGTGACCAGTACCAAGATTCTACTACCTTCGAGTTGTACGAATTCTATGTGTTCAAAGCCGGCTGTTTCGTTTGTTGGCGCCAGCACGAATCCAAGGTGATGAGACACCCTGGACAGTTCGTGCGACACATTTGACAGCACGCCGTTGACTGACCCAGCTTGGCGCAATCGAGCTTCCACTGCTGGAGTTGACTGGGCGGCTCGTCGATGCTCAAGCAGAAAATCAACGTAATATCGGTACCCGAGATCGGTCGGGATACGCCCAGCGGAGGTGTGGGGTTGCAAGACTAAGCCGGCTTCTTCGAGACTGGCTAAGATATTCCGAACTGTAGCTGCCGACAGACCGAATTCACCCTTTTCAACCAGTTGGCGCGATGACACAGGCGTGCCGTGGTCGACATATTCCCTGATTAGCGCGCCCAAGAGTCGCCGGGTCCGTTCAGGAAGGTCTGAGCCATGATGCCCAGTCGAAGTGGGTTTCCGATAAGCCACGTCTAGCAGTATACCGTCTCTTGCCAGTAGGTAAAGGCGTTGGTTCGAGAGCTTGGAAGTTAGGACCGAATCAAAGTTTATCCATCGACTGTTGCTTGTGACTCGTCAGGTGACCAGCTGAGTGACCGAGCCTGATGCTGTCTGGACATATCTGAGCTCCTACCAATTTTGCCGTATCTTACCGCAATCATCTCGGCAAGAATACTTACAGCGATCTCTTGCGGGGTGACTGCCCCTAGGTCAAGTCCAACTGGAGAGTGGACCCGGTGCAACTGATCTTCTGGGAGGCCCTCTGATTCCAGCAGATTGGTTAGGCGGGCCACCTTGGCTTTGCTACCAATGAGTCCGAGGTAGCGAATAGGTTTTGGAGCTAGAGCTCTCAGTGCGTCCAAGTCGTGGCGGTGGCCACGCGTTAGGATGACAGCAAAGGCATGAGCCGGTAGTTTGGTTTTTGTCAGCCACTCAGGAATCGAATCAACCACGATCTCTTGAGCCTGGGGAAATCGATCGGCATTGGCGAATTTCTCTCTGTCGTCGATGATATGCAGTTTGAAACCAACTTCGTGCGCGGCCCGAGCGAGATGATACGATACATGGCCGGCCCCGATCAGAAAGAGCTCAGGTGCTGGCTCAAGGGGCTCAATATAGACTTCCATCTGCCCTCCACAGATTAACCCGGAATCTTCTGCAATATCGTCCGCGAGCTCATACTTTTCGATAACGGGCTGGCGGGTTTCGATAGCGGTTCTGGCCTTCCAGAAGGCTTCATTTTCGTAGCAACCTCCACCGATTGTGCCGACTGTGCGTCCATCAGGGAAGACAAGCATCTTGGCCCCGACCCGCTGAGGGGTAGAACCCTGGGCGCGGATAATCGTTATAAGCGCGGCAGGTTCTCCACGTTTCAGCGCCTCGGCGACCGCGTCAAATACGTCTTCGTTTCTCATGGCGATGTCGCGTCCTCTCGGTTGGGTTGCTCTCGTTTCTGGCCTGGTTTGTTACTTAGTTTTATGCTGGGCCTGGCTCAGTTGCTTCCCTTCAGGTCAGATCAAGATCTCGATGTTGGATCTAGATTTCAACTCATCGATAAACGAGGAGACTCGCATTTGGTACTCCTGTTGGAGCAGGAATCCATGGATCTGGGTGCTAGCTTCTGCAAAGGCTACGACTCGGTCTTCCACACGCTCGACCATTTGGATTATGTGAAAACCAAACGTCGTCTCTACTACTTCACTAACTTCGCCGGGATCCAGTGCCGAGAGTGCAGCGTCGAATTGCGGCAGGGTCTCGCCTTCGGCAACTAGTCCTAGGTCACCCCCGTTGGCGGCCGATTTAGCATCTTCGGAATGTTTTCGTGCTAATTCGGCAAAATCGCCACCATCGCTGAGTTCTTTCCGAATGGCTTCAGCACGATCGCGAGCATCAAGTCTCTCAGATTCCTGGGCATCGAGGCTGACACCGATAAGGATGTGCCGTGCTCTGATGCCCCCTTTTTCTGCGAACTGCTCGGTGTGTTGATCGTAGAATCCTCTAACGGCCTCAGGGGTCACCTCAATGCCTGCGAACGCTTGTGCTTCGAGTGTTGCCTCGGCAAGCAGGTCTCGTCGTGTTTCATCCCTGAGAATTTCGATAGTAGTATTCCAGCTTTCAAGTTGTGTTTCGAATGCATCCGTAGTCGGAAAGCTCGAGCGAATTGTTTCTAACGCAGCTTCTATAGTGGATTCTGTGACTGAAATATCAAGAGCTTCAGCTTCCTGAACAAGAAGGTGGAATGATATCAAGCGGTCGAGTACTGACCTATAGACTTGATCTCGGAACTGGGTTGGCAGGGCCTGTCCAGCTTGAATTTCTGCACTACGGACCGCACGTTCCAGCTCTTCACGGGTAATGGAATGGGAATTCACGTGAGCAACTACACTTGGCAACTCTGCTGCAACAGGGGTAACCGCCGGCAGCGTTGGGAACTCGGAAGTGTCTGCTGGATTCACCGGGCTGTCTGTACTGCCTACGCCGCAGCCGAATGCTAGCAGGGCTATTACTATCCAGTTCCATCGTGTTGCTCGATCTTGCATACGTTGATTATACGCTTCTAGAAGAGCTGGCTTACCAACATAGAGCTTAGCGTAACAAACGAACTATTTGTCTGCCAGCGTTGGCGCCAAGATCGAGCTGGGTTGGTGCCAACTGCAAATATCGTCCTTGATGGTAGATGGGCAGTGGAGGTGGCTATCGGCTCAGCCCTGGATCGAACGGCGGTCAACTTGTCTGGTCGGCAAGACGAGGGTAGTGGCCGCTGTTCCACCAACAGAACACTGGCCAACGTGCCTGCCCGGTGAGTCTAGTGTCGTCGACAAGGATTTTGGTTGACTCAACCGGCTCTGCTGGGTGGGTTGTCGGTTCTTCCGCCTTTAAATGATTTTCGCCATTCGACTTGTCGTGGGTAGGCACGGGGAGAAGTGTTTCTGGAAATTTGTTCTGTAATACCTGCAGGAGCACTGAAAGGGGTTGCTAGCTGAAGATCCTGTAACGGTGCTCGGGAAGTGTTAAATTCCGATGTTATTAATTCAAAGATTGCGGTTCAATTCTCGAAGGTTGAGCCGCTTTGAGGAGAACAACTAAATGGAAATTATCCAGTGATGGGCTGTGTCGAGATCGGGGTCTGAGATAAGTCTTTCAGTGAGCACTGAGCCATAGCGGTTCAGGAAATGTACTAAGCCGACGGCTCGCTCTTGGGGCGAACCCAAGGGGAAGAGCTGGGATTGAGCGCGGTGGAATTGGCGGCGCAATGTCTGGTCTCGCCGTTTGGCTGCCTGTAGGACTTTATTCTGCAGGTTCCTGAGTTCTCTCTCCATCCGTCCATGGGAAGATTCAGCAGCTCCAGCTAAAGTGGAATCGACTTTGACTACCGCTGTTCCGATTGCTATCAAACTGTCGCGAATGGTCTGCTTGGCCGATAGCATCGTCTCTTCTACGGAGGAAGGGAGTTGTTCCCCAAGAAGGCGGTTAAGGGCTGATTCGTCTTGAGGTTGAAGCTGTTCGATGTCGAGCCCTGTTCGATTGAGAAACTTTACAACTGCAGTGTCCACTAGTGTCACGCTGAGCCGTGGGGCAATTAGAGGCATCGGGATTGAGAAATGCTCATAAACATCCTTAAGTTGACCTAGGTAAGATAGTTCGCTGGGTCCGGCCACGTAGCAAACGGTTGGAAACAATCGATCCTGAACTATCGGACGGAGCAAGACGTTAGGACTAAGACAAGATGGGTCACTCTGCAATTGGTCTAGTAGTAGTCGAGGGTCAACTTGTTCGTTGCCGATTCTAAGGTTAGTGCCGTCAGTCCGGATATTGCGGCGGTTGCCATCCTGGAGAAATAGAGCAACGGTCTCTGGTGATGTCGAAACTTGGGCGTGAAATCCTGCCTCTCTGAGCTGTTCACCAGCCCTTTGCGCGAGATGTGATGTCGTGCCTGCGTGGTTGATCTCTCGACTAAAGAGTTCTCTAACAAACGGCTTAGCTGCTGGATCAGAGGCGTCGAAGACGATCAAGCCTAGCTCGCCCAGTAGTTGTTCAAGCCAAATAGCAAAGGCGGTGACGAGTCTAGTGCCGTGGGCGTAGGCTCTTCGCAAGTCCGATATTAGGCCTGGCGTGAAATCCGTGTGTGGAAGTGTGGTGGCTAGTTCGTCAATCGTTTTCTCTATTTCTGCAGAGAGTTTGATGCTTGAGGCTGGGGTATTTGCAGGGGCACTAATCGGCAGTGAGACCGACGTCAATTTGTTGTCGGAGTCAAGAATGCCACAGCTGCGGATTTCGTCGAGGTCGTGGTCTTCTGCATCAACCCAGAACACGGCAACCGTTGGGATTCCGTGTAGTTGTTGGGCGCGTCGAGCCAGCCGGATCGCTGAGATGGCTTTTAGTAACGTGTAGAGTGGTCCTCCGAATAGACCGGCTTGTTGACCCGTCACTACGGCGACGCAGCGGGGATCTTCCAGCAGGGCTGTAGCTTCGATCGCTGGGATTGGGGCCCCACGCTGGTGCTGCTGCCCCTTGATCACGGGTGCAATCGCGGGGTTCTCGTCGCTTCTTTGATTCCGGATAGAGATGGCTGTTTCCCAAGCTGCGTCGTCACTTGGATCTCCAGAGAAAAATGATTCAAGGGCGCTGAAGTTGGAGGTGTACTCGACCGCTAGCCTTTTGGTGCTGGGAAAGCGGCGGATGTCGATTGGTAGGCTGTGGGTCGAATGACGAATCGAGGAGTCCTGAGGCACGGCCAACAACTCTGGCAGAGGGCGTCGGGTGGTGTCAAGCGGATGTTCGCTAAGTGGCATTCTGGATTGAATGACGGTTTGGATCATGCCTATTTCGTTGAAAAAAAAGGTATTTGTGTGCTAATATGTAAACCTACTTGGAGGTAATCCCACACTGAAATACGATGAGGCCAGCGGAAATCAGGTGCCAGGTGCATTTGGTGCCTATCGGGTTATGCACCAACTTGGTGTCGGAGTTCTGGGCCCGGTCTTTCGGGGTTATTCCCCGGAAGGCGATTGTTTGGTGGCGGTCAAGGCGTTTCAGCTTGAAGTAATTCCTGAGCAGGCTGTCCAGTTTGCTGACAGGCTCGATGCGATCGTGGCTCTTGGTTCTCTGCACCCCTCCCAAGTTCGGCCGTTGGGCTCTGGTGTTACAGACGATGTGCCTTTTATTGCCTACGAGTATGTGGCAGCAGAGTCTTTGGATGTTGGAATTCGCCGATTTGCTAAGGCCCCGGTCGAGACAGTAGTGCCTCTGGTTTTGCAGCTTTCGGCCGCTCTCGACGCCGCCCATGGGCACGGGCTGTGTCACGGGGCTCTGCACTTTCGCGATATTTTTTCGGCCCCTGATCTGGCTAGAGTTACCGGTTTCGGAATCCAGGCTGCACTTCAAAGTGTCGGGCTGAGGGGCCCGCTTCGTCGACCCTTTGCCGCGCCGGAACAGATTGCTGACAAAGATTGGGATGCTGCTGCTGATCGATTTGCCCTGGCTGCTGTCACCTATGAGCTGCTTACAGGGAAACGGGCTGGTGGAGATGAGAGCCAGTTGTCTGGTCAACTCTCAGGGGTTGCAGTAGGGCGTCGCCTGTTGGATTTGGTGAAGGTGTTTGCAGAGGCCCTGTCGGAGGATCCGGTTGAGCGGCCAGAGTCGGCTCTGCTGTTTGCCGAGCAGCTTTCCGAGGCTGTCGATTGGGACAGTGCAGGGCGAGTTTTGGGCCCGGTCGGCGTAAGTAGGGTTGAGAATGACTTAAAGTTGGATTCGTTTGATGCCTCCTCGGTGGCTAATGGTGGCGCCGAGGTATCTTTTTCTAGCCATGACGTCAAGACCGTTCTCGAGGAAGACGCTATGCCCAAAAGTGATGAACGGAACGGGAAATCACAGTCCGGAGCTAAGCTTGATTGGACCGAGCATTCGTTGGACCGTGGCCTGCCTGAAGAGGTTCAGGGGTCTGATAGCTACGAGCCGAGGCCGGTGGGTTCGCCATCTGGATCAGAGAGAGAGGCTGATCTGGAGGTGAGCAAAGATCTTGACCGACTAGATTTAAGCAGGGGCAGCGGCGATGAGGGTGTCGGTGATGAAGGGTATTCCAGTGCGCTGGATGCAATTGCCAGTCGAACTGAAGTCGAATCAGTTGCTGGAAGTCCTAAACCCTCGACCGTTGGTTCCATGTCTAGCTCGGACCTGGTCGGCGGAAGCGAAGAGACTGAGGACGGCTCTCTATCGGGGAAGCTTGGCGGGTCTGGTACAGAACCGGAATTTGATTGGGACGTCTCAGAGCAAGCCGAGGCGGCATTGGAAGAGATTGAGAGCGAAGGCCGTTCAAAGGGGAATGAGCACCGAGAAGTTGAGGAGGAGCTCTCCAGTGCCGATGATACAACCACTGGACCCGATCAGACCGCTGGAGACCGGTTGGCTGCTATTCAGGCTCGCTATAGGTCAGACGACCGTCCTGAGGCAATGGCAGCTACAGAGGATGAGAAAGCGGTTGCCGAATATGAGCCGATAAAGATGCAAGATTTGAAAGATCGCCTAGGTGAAGATGGTGCCGAATCTGAAGACCGGTATGGAGAGGACGAGGGGCTGGAAGATGAAACGAGCCTCGAGGTTAGTGGCGCCCAGGATGATGGTGTAAGTGAAGAAACCCGGTTTGAATACGGGTCGCCGTCAGAGTCCGATGTCGAGGATAACCCGAACGATGAACAATTTCCTTTGCTTACTGATGAGGCCTACGGCTATCGGCCAGGGGGAGACGACCAAGAGGTGTCATTGGAGGACTTTGTTGAACCGCCAGACAGTATTCGTAATCGCCGGTGGGTGCCAATAGCAGCAACTTCGTGCGCTGTTGCTGTTGTTTTAGGACTCTTGGGTCTAGGCTCCCGTTGGATGACGGAGGGGGCTGGTTCTGAGGCAGTTGAGTCGCCTGCGTTGGCAAGATCGCTTCCTGTTGAAGAAGAGGCGGTAGCTGTAGGTTCAAATCCCGCGCCAAGGGAAGTGCCTCCGCCAAGAGGCGATGTTCCAGGACTTCCCCTCGTCGACCGACTTGATCCCCAGACTGATAGGCTGGCCGCGAGCCAGTCTTCGGTGTATGGGCCAGAAAATGTAGAAGCCGACTCTCCGCTGGAGAGCGGACATGAGGATGAAACGCCGTCTTTCGCTTCTAGTCTTGATCCAGCTTTGGTAGTCCCAGTGGGTCGGCTGCTGGTGCGGTCGACACCTCCAGGAGCTCAGGTGATGCTTGACGGTGAGTCGCGTGGAACGACGCCTTTGGCAGTGGCTGAATTGCCCTATGGTGACTATACACTCAGTGTGAGTCTAGAAGGTTTTGAGTCTAGAGAGCAGTTGTTGACTGTTTCGTCAGACGACCCTATCGTGGCGCTTAATGTCGAATTGGGACAGTCAATTATGTCTATGGCTGCCTCGAATGGGGTAGGATCAATCTCCGTCGAAACGCGGCCGGCAGGGGCAGAGGTTTGGCTTGACCGGCGGTTCGTTGGCGAAACACCGATGCTAATACCTGATGTCACACCTGGTGCCCACGTTGTGGAGTTTAGGCAAATGGGTTACCGCGACTGGGCGACCAATGTGAGTGTTGACCCTTCCGAGCAGGCTCGTGTGGCTGCGTCGCTCGACCACGCTCGGCCATGAACGCTGTAATAGCCCTCGAAAACGGAATCTGGTATCAGGGTACGGCCGCCGGAGCTGCTGGAGTCGTTGCTGGTGAAGTTGTGTTTAACACCAGCATGACTGGTTACCAGGAAATCCTTACCGATCCTTCGTATGCGGGTCAGATTGTGACGATGACCTGTCCCCAGATTGGAAACTATGGAGTGGCTGCCGAAGACACTGAGTCTGGGCGGCCTCAGGTCGCAGGTTTTATCGTCCGAGAAGCCTCCCCAATTGCAAGCAACTGGAGGGCTACCGGCACGTTACGAGATTATTTGGTTGAGCATGGGATTGTGGCTATCGCTGGCATTGATACACGTGCGTTGACCAGAGTTCTGCGAAACGCAGGGGTCATGCGTGGGGTGATCGCTACGGGGGCAGTCGAACCTGAGGAACTTGTTAGCCAGGCCTTGTCGGTAAAGCCGATGGAAGGTTCGGATCTGGTCTCCACAGTAACTTGCGCTGAACCGTTCGACTGGCCCGTGATAAGTGATAAAGGAGCATGCGAGGCTCTAGAGCCCGATGCTTTTCGCCTGCCGCCTGAACGGCACTCGGACCGCCTCCTTCGCGTTGCTGCTTACGACTTAGGACTCAAGCGCAACATTCTTCGGCGATTTTCGGCATATGGATGTCAGGTGCGTGTGTTTCCGGCTACGACGCCGGCGAAGGACTTGTTGGCTACTAAGCCAGATGGTGTCTTTCTTAGTAACGGTCCTGGAGACCCGGCTCCGCTGGACTACGCCGTTGCCAACACTAGAGAGGTACTTCAGGCTGGTGTGCCTGTGTTTGGGATTTGTCTTGGACATCAAGTTCTGGCTCGGGCCTTTGGTGGAACGACCTACAAACTGAAGTTTGGCCATAGGGGAGCAAATCATCCAGTTAAGCAGCTCTCTACTGGTCAAGTTGAGATCACCAGTCAGAACCATGGGTTTGCGGTTGATCCAGAATCTCTGCCTGACGATGTGGAAGTGACTCACCTTAATCTTTATGATGGCACTGTTGAGGGGTTGAGGCATAAACAGCAGGCTGCTTTTTCTGTTCAATACCATCCTGAGGCTTCTCCAGGCCCCCACGATGCTGATTATCTATTCTCCAAGTTCCTTGAGGAAATGGTGCGTCGTTCTAGGTAGAGCGGGGCCCTACTGCATATGCCACGTCGTACGGACATCTCTCGCATCTTGGTAGTGGGCTCGGGCCCGATAGTTATCGGGCAAGCCTGTGAGTTCGACTATTCAGGCACTCAGGCTTGTAAGGCCTTGCGCGCAGAAGGTCTTGAGGTGGTGCTGGTGAATTCGAATCCGGCAACCATCATGACAGATCCAGAGGTGGCTGACCGGACTTATGTGGAACCATTGACATGGGAGGTTCTTCGGTCGGTTATTGAAGTGGAACGCCCTGATGCACTGCTGCCAACCGTCGGAGGGCAGACGGCGCTCAATTTAGCTGTTGAGCTTGATGCCAACGGGGTGCTCGAAGAATTCGGGGTCTCGCTAATCGGTGCATCTATTGATGCGATCATGGTTGCTGAAGATCGCCTGAAGTTTCGTGAGGCGATGCAGTCCATCGACGTAGACGTGCCAGAGAGTTCCTACGCGAAATCACTTGATGAGGCGTTGAAAGTAGTCGAGCGGTTAGGTTTTCCCGCAATCATTAGGCCCTCTTTTACCCTCGGCGGCGTCGGAGGTGGTATCGCTTATAACATCGAGGAACTGCGCGAAGTTGTCACTCGGGGAATCGAACTAAGTCCCGTGCATGAAATCCTTATTGAGGAGTCCGTCATTGGTTGGAAGGAGTTCGAGCTTGAGGTGATGCGTGACGGAGTAGATAATTTCGTGGTTGTCTGCTCGATTGAGAACATCGACCCAATGGGGGTCCATACCGGTGACAGTATTACTGTAGCCCCAGCGTTGACCCTTACTGACAAGGAATATCAGCGGATGCGCGATGTCGCCCGCCGTATCATACGTCGTGTCGGTGTCGAAACTGGTGGGTCGAATATCCAGTTTGCTGTTAATCCGACAGATGGCCGAATGGTAGCCATCGAGATGAATCCTAGGGTGTCGCGCTCTTCAGCCCTTGCTTCAAAAGCAACTGGATTTCCCATAGCGAAGATTGCTGCTAAGCTCGCCCTCGGCTATCGGCTCGACGAAATCCCCAATGACATTACTAGGCTTACACCGGCGTCTTTCGAGCCAACTATTGATTATGTGGTCGTTAAGGTCCCCCGTTGGACCTTCGAAAAGTTTCCCCAGGCTGATTGCACTCTAATGACGCAAATGAAGTCTGTTGGGGAAGCAATGGCAATTGGAAGGACGTTCAAGGAAGCCTTCCTAAAGGGAATTCGGTCACTAGACATTGGCAAGAGCGGCCAACTCTTGAGGCAAGAGGGGACAGATCACGACGATGCGAAGCTTCAACGTCAACTCATAGTTCCGACACACCGGCGGATGTTTTCTTTGTTTGAAGCACTTCGACGGGGGTGGAGCATCGACCAGGTACATGAGCTGACACAGATTGATCGCTGGTTTATTGCACAGTTTGCTGACATTGTGGAATTACAGAAGTCCGCCAGTCTGGTCGGTGCCCGCGAAATTTCGGCAAACTTGATGGAAACTTTGAAGAAAACGGGATTTGGCCACGAGGAACTCGGTGAGGCGCTGGGGGTAGACCCGATGGTCATCGACTCTAGGTGCCGCGAATTTGGGTTGAAACGAGTTTATAAGCGGATTGATACTTGTGCAGCTGAATTTGAATCCTTTACGCCTTATCTTTACGGAACCTACGAGCAGGAATGTGAGTCAGCCCCTACCAGCGTGGACAAGGTAGTTATTCTCGGTTCTGGGCCAAACCGCATCGGACAGGGCATCGAATTTGACTATTGTTGCTGTCATGCAGCATTTGCGCTCAAGGAGGCTGGGCTAGAGACGATAATGGTCAACTGTAATCCTGAAACAGTTTCGACCGACTATGACTCAGTCGACCGGCTTTATTTTGAGCCTCTTACGCTTGAAGATGTTTCGGCTGTCATCGAGACAGAGCGAGCTGCCGGTGGCAATGTTTCTTGCATCGTCCAGTTCGGGGGCCAGACTCCACTGAAATTGGCCCTCGGGTTGCAGCAGACTGGTGTTACGATTCTAGGAACCCCCCCAGACTCAATCGATTTAGCTGAAGACCGCAAGCGATTTGCATCGTTGCTTTGGGAACTTGGTATTCCTCAGGCCCCAAGTGGGGTGGCTACCTCTCGGCAGGAGGCGCGAGAGGTAGCTTCGGGGATTAGCTATCCCTTGGTAGTCCGGCCTTCGTACGTGCTGGGTGGCCGAGCGATGGCTATTGTCTATGATGCAGCAGCACTTGATCGCTATATGACTGAAGCGGTTGATGCATCCCCAGAGCATCCAGTGCTAATCGATAAATTTCTGGAGGATGCTTTCGAACTCGATGTTGACGCGGTGGCTGATTCCACTGGCGCGGTCGTAATCGGGGGGGTTATGGAGCACATCGAGGAGGCTGGTATTCATTCAGGTGATAGCTCTTGCGTGGTTCCTCCCTATCTGGTTCCAGAAAACCATCTGGTGACTATTCGGGACTACACCCGTCGAGTGGCCCGAGCACTTAAAGTAGTCGGGCTTGTTAATGCTCAGTTTGCCATCAAGGACGACACAGTCTACGTGCTTGAGGTCAATCCGCGTGCGTCTCGTACGGTCCCATACCTGTCGAAGGCGACAGGGGTGCCCCTCGCGAAGGTTGCAGCCCAAGTAATGGCTGGTAAGACACTTGCCGGTATGGGCTTGATTGATGACTTAGAAGTTTCCGGTGTGTTTGTCAAGGCCCCGGTGTTTCCATTCGTGCGATTTCCAGGTGTAGACACCATCTTGGGGCCTGAGATGAAATCTACTGGTGAGGTTATGGGCGGGGCTGCTACTTTCGGTTCGGCCTATGCGAAGGCCCAGTTGGCAGCTGGGCAGCGGCTTCCCAATAAAGGAACGGCATTTATTAGCGTCAATAATGATGACAAGGCTAACGTGGTTCCGATCGCCAGAGATTTGGCTGGACTGGGTTTTTCTCTCTTGGCTACCCATGGGACTGCCGCCTATTTGAGGGCGCACGGGCTAGATATTGAACCGGTTTACAAGGTTAATGAGGGGCGTCCTCATATTGCTGATCGACTGCTTAGCCGGGAGATTGATCTTGTTGTCAACACTCCGCTTGGGCGGGAGTCGTTCTTCGACGACCGTACTCTGCGGCGTATAGCGACGATGCTGGGAGTGCCATGTGTCACAACTCTGACCGGTGCAGCAGCTACTGTGAGTGCGATCCGCTCGCTTCGGGATGAGGAATTAGGAGTTCGGCCACTGCAGGAATACCATGCCTCACTGACCTCTTAGCCGCCTATCGAATTGTGACCGACTCATCGGGAAAACATATGATTTGGCAGGGTATTTAGGGCGAAGGTTCGGCATCTTTTACAGCTTTCCACTCCAACTCTAGGTCGTCGGTCGTTGCCGCCTCCAGTGTACATTTCCTTTTTGCGAGTTGTTGTTCGACAGCACTGAAACGGCGGATAAATTTTTGATTCGCTGAATGTAACGCTGATTCAGGGTCGACTTTGAGTTTGCGGGCCAGGTTGGCGATCGTGAAGAGTAGATCTCCTAGTTCTTCCTCGATATGAGTCCGATCCTCAGAGGTTATCGCGTGATCCAATTCCGCCATCTCTTCGTTCACCTTGTCGATGACGTCATTGACGGTTTTCCAGTCGAAGCCAACTCTGGCTGTGCGGTTGCCGATGCGAGACGCTCGTAGCAGCGAGGGCAAAGCTTTTGGTATCCCGTCCAATAGTGTGGTGAGCTCGGATCCACCCCGTTCTTCGGTTTTGATCCGATCCCACTGTTCACTTACTTCGGTGGGTGTGAGTTCACGGAACGTCCCGAGTTTGTGGTCGCCGAAGACGTGGGGATGGCGGCGAATTAATTTTTCGATGATAGCGTTGGTGGCATCGACGATAGTTAACTGGTTCGTTTCAGCACAGACTTGGGCGACAAAGACCACTTCAAGTAGTAGATCGCCGAGTTCCTCACACAAGGCCGCCGGGTCATCGAGGCTCATTGCTTCGACTACCTCGTACGCCTCTTCCAAAACAAATGGACGAAGGGACGCCAAAGTCTGTTCACGGTCCCAGGCGCAGCCGTTCGGGGAACGAAGAGTGCGCATGATCTGAATAAGTCGGTCGAACCGGTCCCCTGCCGAGTGGGTGGGTGTTGGGCTATTGGGAGAAGGGGCCTTAGTCATTAAGGAACAGTCTATATCTATATGCTAGCATCGGCTGAGGAGGTAGGTGTGAGTGCACGCCCGGAGATCTCGTTCAACGCGTTGGTCGTGTCACTTGCGACTTCTGCAGCTGTGCATCTTGGCGACGTCGTTGATTCGTCGTCTGGTAAACGACAGTCTCCGAACATAGAGGCAGCCGGCCATATGCTTGACCTACTGGTGGTACTCGCAGATAAGACTAAAGGTAACTTGACACCTGGTGAGGAAGTGTTTCTCACCCGCGTGCTGAAGGAACTTCGCATGCGCTACGCTGAGGCTTGTAATTCAGGAGGTTCGGCCACTCCATGAAGTTCTTTATGTCAGGTCACTCCATCTGAGCTGGTGTCGGCTAGCTAATGGGATACTGATGATGCGTGTTACTTTTCTCGGGACAGGAACCTCTTCTGGTATTCCTGTCGTTGGTTGTGATTGTTCTACATGCAGGTCAGATGACCCGCATGATCGCCGGTTGCGGCCGTCTGTTTTCTTGGAACTCTCAGATGCTACTCGTGTGCTAATCGACACCACGCCTGATTTTCGGTCGCAGGCACTCAGATTCGGACTGACTGGTCTCGATCTCATTCTCTTTACCCACTATCACGCAGATCACATTATGGGTCTTGACGATGTAAGGCCTTTCAATTTCTTTCAGAAAAGCGTGATCCCTTGTCTGGGTGACGCCTCGACTCTAGCGGCCTTACGCCGCGTCTTTGCCTATGTCTGGGATCCTGCAACTCCCAAGGGTGGGGGCCTTCCGCAGCTGCGTCTTCTCGAGATCGCCGGTCGTTTCTCGGTTGGCTGTGTTGAGGTAGTTCCGGTACCGCTTCTCCACGGTGCACATCCAATTCTTGGCTATAGATTGGGCGATTTCGCCTATTTAACGGACTGTAGCGAGATACCGTCGTCGTCATGGCCACTGCTAGACCAGCTGGACGTGCTGGTTCTTGATGCGTTGCGGCATCGGCCGCATCCGACACACCTGTCACTGGATCAGGCAATTGAAATAGCAGCACGGGTCGGCGCCCGTCGAACCTACTTCACTCATATGTGTCACCATTTGCCTCACGCGGAAACGTGTGCGTCGCTGCCGCCTGGTGTGACACTCGCGCATGACGGGCTGATCATAGACTGTTAGCATATGACTATTCGGACGCCGACTTGAATCCAGCAAAATTCTCTTCTAGCGGACTAGTGTCAAAAGTGTATCTGTTCACACGGATGCTGCTGTTCACCCGCTCTGTGTGGTGGTGAGTGTTCCGCCAAGCGGTCTCTTCAGAGGCTAGGACATC
>CEUS01056936.1_pt1 | contig 30363 bp, 43 predicted proteins | sample 427031 | NCBI WGS metagenome assembly CEUS01 (sample SAMEA2622837, study PRJEB7988) | marine metagenome | biome: marine biome (ENVO:00000447); feature: marine epipelagic mixed layer (ENVO:xxxxxxxxx); material: "saline water (ENVO:00002010), including plankton (ENVO:xxxxxxxx)" | depth 140 m | reverse complement strand
TGTCTTCTGAATCTTTCTTGCTGTTTCCAATTAACCATACCAGTTATATATACCCCATATGCCTAATATTACATAGGTTATCTCCATTAAAAATCTTCCGTACCCCTCTTGACTTCGATCTTGCCAACCCCAGTACGCCCACATAGAGCAAGATATAACGCCAAGCATCCACCCAAACGATTGATACTCGTTTATCTTAAAAGTTGTTAATATAAATACACTACATATTGCTATACAAAATGCAATATACCTAGCTATCTTCGTGTCTAATTTTCTCCTTAATACTTTGTTCATAGGGCATCCTATATTCCTTATGATTTAAAAGTATGTCTATAAATAAATTGAGGTTAATGCAAACTAAAGTTTCTCCAAAATCTTCGTGTAAAAACAAGGCATCTGCACCTTGTTTCCAGCGTTTAAGAGTCTTGAATCCTACTCCTCCTTTACGCCCTTTAACTTCTACATTAATACTGGGATTGTTGATTTGAATATCGTGTGGAAAATCTTGTAATGCTCCACTCATCGGTTGTCTTCGAGCAGACAAACCTCTCTTCTTCAATAACTTGACTAAATTATTTTCTATTCTGTAACCTTTTCTTTTGCTTTTATTAGTCATCAGGAATATACTCACTATCATCTCTCAATAATAATGCATTATCTTCCAGCTTAACTAAAGGGAATGCTTCATATGTTTTCTGAATATAATATTGTAATCTTTTAAACAATACATTATCAGGTTTATCCATCAAAGCATTAGCAATTAACTTAGCATCTAAACTAATTTCCTCTTGTTGCTTTACCAATTTTTATACCTCCTTTCTCGTAATCTCTATTAATAATTAATCTTCTTGAGTCGCCATACTTACCTACTTTCTTTAGGTAATCTTTTTTAATGAGTCTTTCTATTGCTCCCCAAGATTGTGAACGAGATTTAAAAGAACAGCCCTCAGTTATTTCTGAATAACTAGGACTGATCTTATGTTCTAAAATAAACTTCTTACAATATTGATATACTTTGTATTCGTTTCTTGTCATTAGAACGGAACCTCATTCTCCTCTTTTGTTTCAACAGTAGATTCTTTCGGCTCATCAATCCCTCCCTCATCATATGAGGAGGTCTTGGGTTCGCCTCCATTTGTTTTCTTGTCTAGCAATTTCATTTTGCTTTCGAATCTATCCAAATGTATTTCTGCTGTCTTCATTGGCTGTCCATCTTTTTCCCAAGATCGATATGTTAGTCTTCCTTGCAACAACACCATACTTCCTTTTGTTGTGTACCTTGCAAGTGTATCTGCGATACGATCATCCCATACTATGACCTTGTGCCAATCAGTTTCTTTTTCTCCTTTGATGGTCCTGTTTGTAGCTACACTTAATATGGCATAGCTACTTCCCTTTGAAGTTTGTTTTACTTCAGGATCACGACCAAGGTTTCCTATTATTACTATATTGTTATACATTCTTAGGTTCTCCTTTGTTTAGTTCGCCTAGTTTATTTTCATACAATGTCTTAGTATGAAGATATATTGCGTGAGAAGATTGTCTTGCTTTAGCCATATGTACTTTGTACATCTTGCCATAACCTAACAATGCTTTCTTTGATTTAGAGTTTTTAATTTCCTCTTGAAATTTATTCAACACTTCATCATCACTTGCTCCTACTTTTGCATTAGAAGTTTGTTTAACATCTAACTCATCTTCAGAATAAATGAATCCGTGTAAACCAATTAGTTTTAAGATTGCTCTATCTATTGCTCTCTTCTCAGCCATCGCATAAGGGTAAGCATTCCTACTATTCTTTGGACTTGCCTCTCCATATGTAATTACTTTCATATCTTTAAGAGATGCATAACATTTGATACAAACTATTCCCTCTTTGGAATTTGTTTCAATCTCTTCTAATTGATTAATGTTTACTTTTTTCTTTGCACCTGCGATCTCTATGTATCGATGGTACATTACCCAAGTTCCGTGGCAATCCCACAAACATTCTTTGCCTGTGAATCCAAGGTCCTTGAGTATATCTGTTACTCTTTTGTCTAGTTGTTTAGCCATTGTATCTACCTCCTTTGGTTTCTTCTTTAATGGTTAAGTACCCAGCTTTAGTTCTTGATATAAGAATACCAGAACCTGTTGCTCTACGACAATTATCAGGTACTTTAGCTTTCAACACTTGTGATATTGCTTTGTGTTCATTGGCTTGTAATTTAGTTTCGTGCCAACGAGGAGCTAAAGACATAAACTCATTATCTTTAACTTCATCAAAGTTAATTGTAATCATATCATTGATTTTTATTTTACCTGCGAGTTTAGGTAATTCACTTGTGTCAAGTTTTTCAGGTTCTTTATCTTCTTGAACATACTGCCAAAAAGATTTTTCAATTTCATAAAGTTTTTTCTGATAAGTTTTATCAGCATCAACCTTACAAGTTTCATATCTATTGTTCCCAAAAATAACAGATAGATATATATATGGTGCTTTCGATACCATTAGATAATGTTGTAGTTGTGGCATATAATTTTGCACACAGTTATCCATAGTATTGTTTGAGTTTGTATGTTTACATTCAATAGGTAATGGTACTTTAGTTTCTGCTACACTACCATTATCACTATTCATAACTACACCATCGTATGATGCAAACATAAATTGGTCCTGTTGCCTTAACTCTCCAGCATTAGAAATTACTTTGAAGTTCTTTTCATATTCAAAGAATCTAATATTAACTGGCTCAGTTATTACACCAATTTGTACTGCAAGATTCTTGGATAAATCCTCAGGTACTTGCTTACCTGTTTTTTCCAACCATAACTTATGCCAATCTCCTCTCATAATTCGATTAGCATCCGATCCTCCTATACCTTTTGATCTATCAAGAGGTACTACTTTAATGTTGGAGTTTGATACTACTTTAGTATTCATATTTTACTCCTCCTTTGTTCTATCTATATACGCCTTTTGTTTATAGATTTCAAGTCTATAAAATGTTTTAGTAACATTCTGCAACCACCTTAAATGATAAGTATATGGTGGTTCTAATCTATCCACAAATTCTTTTGGTAATGGTAAGCGAGGATATTTATAAGATTTAATTATATCCTCCATACAATCTTTTAATAGGAATGCAGGGTACTTTAGAAGTATTCTAAAGTATTGTTCTAATCCTACTTCATTTGGTACTTGTATTGAAAATGTACTAGCTATTGTTTCTAATACAACTGCAACATCTTTCCTTGTACACGGAGATATATATCCTGCCATCCTTGATATAATTTCAGGTGCATCCTTAATTATCTTTTCGTTTATTTGGAATGACTCGTCTTTCCCCATCTTGTGTTGTATCTCGAATACCTGCAACATCAAGGATTCGTTTGCGTCTTTCTTGAATGCTTGAGGTATCGTAGATAGTGTTGCTCGTCTTAGTCTGTCTTCTAGTGTGTCTGAATTGGACTCCTCTCCTGATCCAGTTTCTGAAACAAGCATCCCAGTCTGCTTTAATGCCTCCATTTGCTTTGTAGTAGTCAATGAATTGTTCTTTTTCATATTCGATATTAACCTCCATTCCATATCGTTCCTTAATCCATTCAACATCTCTTGGATTAGGAATATAATTGCGTGATATTGGTTTCTTATGTAAGTAAAGATTAATGTTAAAACCTAATGCATTAATCCAGTTGATTAGATTAGGACCATTGGGAAATTTCTTTCCACTTTCCCAAGCAGTTATCAATGAGTCAGCTACACCTATAGTCTGTGATAACTCTTGACTACTAATCATTTGTCTTTGTCTAAGATACTTGAGTTCGAGTATCATCTCTTTGTATAACATAATCTTTCCAATCTATTTTATCTGCATAACTTCCTCTTGTATTAAAGAAGTTATTATATTGTGGATGCTCAGCCATAAACATACGAGCATAAAATGGTTTGTAATCATTGTTAATCTTATAACAAGGATCATTTGTTTCTACTTCTGTTTCCCATCTTATTCTATTGATAATCATTTCAGATGATAAACGATTATGACCTTTACCTATTGCAAGGTGTGTAAACTTAACAAACAATTTATATATCTGAGGATTCTCTTGATGAAATTTTTTAAACTCATCAACTAAATCTTTAAATTCTAAATCTAATTGTGTCATTTATCCTCCTCTCCTTATTACAATCATCACAATAGACACTAGCTGTTTCATTACATATAAAATAATCTAATGTTTTTTCTTTGCAATCATCACACTCGATCATTTGACAATCAGCACATTGATAACCATCATAAATTCCATTATCAGCAGGAATACGATTAACAAATCTTCCTGATCCAAAGGAAGTATCTTTTAAACATTCAACACATTTATTGCCTATATCTTTACTCATAATTATACATTACCCTTTCTTCTTGATGCCTCTAGTGTTCTCCATACTTCTATTCTCATTACTGCACTAAGTCTTTTGTTTCTTAATATGCCTACTTTAGTTTCTAAATCACATAATTTTTTATTGTAATTCTTAAACTCATCTGTACTAAAAAATTTTTCTTGTGCTTTAGATACTGGTATGTCTGCATTGGTTATACTAATATACTTTCCTTTAATATGTTTAAGGTCGTGTACTTCTTTAGATAATTTTGCAGTAAGTTCAGCATATTCAACATCAGTTTCTGCTATGTATTGAAGATCATTCTCCAATTTCTTTTGGTCTATCATATTTCCTCCTTTCTAATTTGTATTCTCGTTTGTTCTTTGCTTTTGTTTCTGTTGTGAGATAACACCATTCATCGAAGTAAGGATTGTTTGGTCCACAACTCCAACCCTTACTCCGACTTAATCTATTCAATGCGTGTATTCTCTTGTCGATCCAACTGTCCATTTGTACCATCCTTTTCTACTACCTTAACTTCAATGAATCCATTGGCTCTTGCAGTATCAATTACATTCTTAGGATTGTGTCCAAAGTAATCACATAATCTAATGAAGTTCCAAAGAGATACATCATTACTATTCTTTTCATACTTTTGAATCTGCTGAAAAGTAACTCCAAGATGTTCTCCTAAATTTGTTTGAGTACATCTTTTGTTGTGAGTAGATTTATCATCTCTTGATAACTTCATCCACATTCCAACATTAGAAAAGAACTTATGTCTTTTTTCTTTATCGTGTTGATCCATTTTATTCTCCTCCCTCTAATACTATTTCTTGATTCTTATCATCATACATTTTTAAGGTATTAGTCTTAATAGTATAATGTCCATTGTCAGAATTATCTCCATCATTTGAATTTTTACCTAGATAAATGCTATGAGATATATCTGTATTGTGTATAATAGGTTTGTTTATATCAGATGATCCATCTGTTTTTTCAAAACCTGTACACTCTCTTAACTGTTTGTGTTGTCTAAGTTCTCCAATGAATTGAACCATTATATTTCTTGATTCCATTCTACTTGTTGGATCACTTACTCTTCCTTTTTCTTTTTTTATTCTTGCATTGAAATCTTTTATCCAATGCAAAGCAACTTGTGGAAACCACACGCCTCCCCAATGATGAAATAAAACTGGACTTTCATCTCCATCCTTATCTTTAAAAGATATACTTACTCTATCGCCCATCTTTCCTCCTTACTTTACGCACCAAGCGAATCACAATGACTCGCTTGATGCCACGCATATAGTGTTCTACTAATTTATTAAAGATATGTAATCCCTCATAAGAGTACATCCTCATATCTATTTGTATGGTATAGTAGATTAAACCATAACAAATTCTTTGCGGTGTAGTAACTCTCGCTACTACACCTATCTATTGGTGGATGACAGGTTACAATTATGTCTAGACTACCACCAAATAGAATTCATTAAGCTACTTTCTCCTCAGTTATTGGTTGCAAACTTTCGCAATACTTAACTGCTTTACTTGCTAATGTTGATGCTCTTATGATTGCATCTTCATTATCTTCTAAACATTTAATCCAACTATTAAGATATTGTGCGTGATCTTCTCTTGGATTAGAAGTTATGTTTAGATTCGTAGCCATAAAACAACTTCCTAATTCTGCTACTAACTCTTCAAATGCATACTCCATCTTAGCAAACTTGGTTGATAGATTTCGTTTGCATCTTGACTCGTGTCCTGTCCAATGAGTTAGTTCGTGCAACAAAGTACAATAATAATTTTCTGTTGCAGTACTATTCTGTGTATTAATAAATGATTGTTTAATAGGCATACATATTGCATCTGTTGTTGGATTGTAGTATGCCATCGCCTCTCCTGTTTCGAATATATTTGCTTTAGTATTCTTTACAAATTGCTCGGCTTTAACTATATCATTTACTTTATTCTCAAACTTATCAAAGTATTCAAACTTCTTAGTATCTCCAATGACATCCTCAATATTCCATACATCAAATGCAGTATAAAAATTAAATTTTCTTTTTGCTTTTGATCCATCTCTTAACTCAACTTCTTTTTCAAATGGTTGAGGTCTAATAAGTTTAATGCTCTTACCTTTAGGTACTTTGCATCCGTGCTTTGCCCATTGTCTATAAGTTCCCCAAACTTTACGAGTATAATGTTTATCTTTCTTAATGAATGCTAATGATAACCATAAAGTATTTAACCCTGTGTAATGATAACCCTCACAAGATATGTATCTTCTATTAGCGAATGGCTTGGTCCAACTTGTACCATCTGCTTTAGCTTTCTTCATCAAGTCTAATAATATTCCTGTTATGTTTTCAAATATATCTTTTACTTTCATATCTTACTCCATACTATTATGAATCCAATGAAGTAGATTAATAATGTAAACCATAACTCATCTATTAATTGTGCCTCCATTATTTTACCTCCATTTCTTTTGTTAATATTAATGGTTCTTCTATTGTTTCTGTAAGGTAATCATCTACTGGTCCACTAACACTATCAGGTAATTTTGTAATTGTTTTAATAAACCAAGTATTATTAGGTCGTAATATTGTACATACTATTGCCCAATCTATTACTTTCATAATACCTCCATTTGTTTCTTTATTGCTAAGCATTCTTTATGTGCTTTATGATAAGCATCTTTCCAGTATTGATAGTCTTCTGTTATATGAAACTTATCATCCTTATATGTTTTAAGAATTACAAAGATACTTGCTCGTAATCCCTCCCAATATGTAAGCTGAGTATTGAAAACAATCATCTCTTGTTCTAAATCATAGACAGATTTCTCATCTATTGCATCAGCTACTGCATCTGTTTCAGGAAATATATTAGTCATACTTCCTCCTATATTCTAATTGATTTCCAAATTGATTCAGTTTTTTAACGACAAGATTCAATCGAGTTTTCTTGTCTGTTATTAATGAATCAATCTCAGCTATTGTTGTTTCTCTTGATACAATAACACCAAATTCTTTGGCTATTGCTTTCTTTAAAGCATACAGATCGTAATGCTTAGCTTTACCTTTATACATAATCATACTCTTGTCCTCCCTAGTTGTATTGTTATACTTTTGTTCTACCTAAGTCAAGTATGACTTTAACCAAAGTTTCGCTTTAGTATCATACTTGATTTAAGTTCCTCATCTAAGCGATCAGATAATCCAATCGCTTAGATTGTTGTAATTATGCAACACTTATGCGATAACTACTCTTTTTCTTGCTTGTTGCAAAATTACAACAGCATCTTTATATGCCTGTGATTGATCTTTTACTGGCATATTATATACAGGCATCTTGAAATTAGAGCCATAAGTCTGATTAAATCTAGACTTATAAAGTTCCTCTAATGTTCTTTGAAGATTTTGATAGAAAGGTAATTGTACTTCAATCACTTTCTTTAAATCTTCTTGAAGACTTTGCATCTTCTCATCATTCTGAACATCTTTATTCTGTTCATACTGACGAGTTGCATAATCAAGATTATCAGTTAGTTTTGCTTTAAACTCTACTGATTGTTTCTGCATACTCTTCGTGATACCTATCATCTTTGATAAAAAACCTTTATCTAAAGTATAAGCACCATCTTTTGTTTTATCCGAAACACCTAGATCAATCATTGTATCTAGTATTTCAGTTACTGGTTTTACTATGTTTGTCATTTTCTACCTCCTATGGTTGATTTATTAAACAAACGCCAACCTGCTTTGACGATTCAACAAATCAAATTGCACCGAGGAACGAGGGTAACAGTTAAATTGGGGGTTACCTCGAGTTTAGGGGGAGCCAATTTAATTGTTGCAATTATGATTTGTAATCGGCTAGGTTAGGCGTGAAGTTTAATTCAACCATAGAAGAGGTATTGAACAAACATCTAGTAAAGCGACTGAAATACGATACTATATGTTGTCTGTGTTTCGGTGGCTTGACACAAAAGATGGATGCGTCTATACTCTAATAAACTAACTTCTTAGAGGTATAGTTATACTTAGAGTATGCAGAATAAAAGATTAGCACTAACTGATAATATGAATACCAAGAGAGTACAACTAACAGGTAAAGCAAAGCTGTTAGTAGATACGCTGGTATCTTCAGGTTGTACCATCACAGAAGCATCAAAACTCGCAGGTTACAAGGGTAATTCTGCTCGTGTGAGTGCATCAAGGATGCTACGAAAACCTGAAGTACAGCAGTATATGGCTCAAGAGATACAGCGATCTCTTGGTATTCATTCTGCTAAAGCATCAGCGAAACTTCTGACGCTTTCTCAGGGTGCTAGATCCGAGTATGTACAGCTTGAAGCTAGTAAGGACATACTCGACAGGGCTGGATTCAAAGCACCTGAGAAACACCAACACTTAGTCGGTGGAGATTTTCACATTAACATCGACTTGTCTTAGAAAATCTCAGCGTCTATCGGTTTTTAACTCTAGGGTGGGGTTAAAAACTCGTGAATGTTACAGCGAGGTGGGGTTATACACGCAATATAGTTCTTTAACATTCGTTCTACTTATGTTATCAACTTATCGTGAAGTATCTTGTGCTTATTTGGGGAAGAGATGATTCCGAATTGCAGGAAAAGAAATTGGTTGAGGCAAAGGATGATATGGACCTCTTGAAAAAAATTTCAGTTCCTGTAGGTTCAAGAGCAACATATGAAGAAATGAAAGAAGAGGAGAAACAATGAAGTTCGTACCTAAAGCAGACACGCCTAGTGGAAGAAATGATTCAAGGAGGAATTATGAAGAATCAAGAAAAATCAGAAAAAGAAGTTACCAAGAACAACAAGTCTTCGAAAGCATCTCAAATGATGAAAGCAAATCAGATGAGAGCAAAGAAGATGGTGGCGAATGAGAACAAGGATAAAAAGTCTAGGCAAGAAAAAGCCATCGAGCAATACAAGCAAGTCAAAATCCTCAAAGGGCATAGCGAGGAAGAAGCCGAAAGGATGGCAAAAGAACAAATACTAAATCAATGGGAAGTATGACGGAAGATCGTGGTCCATTAGATTTAACAAGACGGATAGAAGAACAATCTATTCAGATCAACGAATTAAAAGAAATCAATTCTTATCATAGAAAGTATGTTGGTGATCTACTTAAAGAATTAGATCATTACAAAGCTCAAGTTTTAAAATTAGAAAAAGAATTAGGAAGATGAATATCTTTACTAAATATTCTTTGCAGGAAATTAAAACCTTGCGTACTGTCGTTAAGAATGTACATATGAAACATTATCCTACTGAAAAGAAAACAGATAAGGAAGCAGATAGGATATTAGAAACAATTTCTCCTGAAACATTAGAGAAGTTGCACAAACTGGCAGTAGATTATGGGATCACTAACTTATAAACCTGATGGACAGGTTCTAAAAAATTTTTTAAAGGATGTAAGTTTCTTTAGAGGATTAAGAGGTCCAGTAGGTTCAGGTAAGTCTGTTGCTTGTTGCATAGAAATTATTAGAAGAGCCATATCTCAAAAGCCATCAGAAGATGGTAAAAGAAAATCGAGATGGGCTGTCATTAGAAATACTAATCCACAATTAAAAACAACAACCATTAAGACTTGGCTTGATTGGTTTCCTGAACAAGAGTGGGGTCCGTTTATTTGGTCTGTTCCTTATACTCATAGAATATCCAAAGGAGATATTGAATTAGAAGTTATCTTCTTAGCGTTAGATAGACCTGAAGATGTTAAAAAATTATTATCATTAGAATTAACTGGAGTATGGATTAATGAAGCAAGAGAAATACCTAAGTCTATTGTTGATGCTTGTTCAATGAGGGTAGGTCGTTTTCCAAGTATGAGAGAGGGTGGAGCATCTTGGTATGGAGTTATAGCAGATACCAATCCTCCTGACTCAGATCATTGGTGGGCTATCCTTGCAGGAGAAACAATCATTCCTGATTACATTACAAAACAAGAAGCTAAGATGTTAATTAAACCTGCTAACTGGAAGTTCTATAATCAACCTCCAGCTATGTTTGAAAATCGAAATAAAGAAAATGAAATAGAGGGATATGAATTTAATAAAGAAGCTGAGAATCAAAAGAACCTAACACCAATGTATTATAAAAATATTATTCAAGGTAAAACTAAATCTTGGATAGATGTCTATATTTTAAATAAACTAGGACAAATAGAAGATGGTAAACCAGTTTATGAATCCTTTAGATCAGATGTTCATATAGCAAAAGGAGATGTTGCTGTAGCTAAAGGTGTTCCTATATTTATGGGATTAGACTTTGGATTAACACCAGCTTGTGTTTTTGCACAAAGAATAAGAGGTCGATGGGTTATTATTGATGAATTAGTTGCTGAAGATATGGGTATTGTTAAATTTTCAAAACTTATGAAACAACATATGGCAACTTATCTTCCTAGAGATTTTTATATATATGGCGATCCAGCAGGGGATCATAGAGTACAAACAGATGAAAGTACACCTTTTCAAATCTTAAGAGGTAATGGAATTATTGCTAGACCTGCACCATCAAATGATGTAACTCTCCGATTGGAGTCAGTTACTACTGTTTTATCAAGAATGGTTGATGGAGATAGTGGAATGTTAATTGATCCCAAGTGTAACAATTTAATTAAAGGATTTACAGGTGGTTATCACTATAGAAGACTTCAGGTATCAGGAGAACGATATGATGAAAAGCCCAATAAAAACAGGTTCTCTCATATACACGATGCTCTTCAATATTTATTATTGGGTGCAGGAGAGGGAAGAACTTTGACAATGGGCAAAAAAATTAGTAAACCAGTAGTAGCAAAGAGAAATTATAATGTTTTTGATGTTAAACCAAAATCTGTATATGAAAGGAGAAACTAAGTATGTGTGCTGGTCCATTTAAATCGCCATCAATTCCTGCTCCTCCACCACCTCCACCAGAAGAGGAAAGTGTGAGGCAACAGCGACAAAGACTTCGTAGAGAACAACAAGCTGAAAAAACGAAAAACAAACAACAGCAGTACGAAGAAAGAGTTGCGGCTTACCAAGGTAGAAGAGGAAGAAGATCACTTCTAACTGGAAGAAGAGGCGGACAAGGATATGAAATTGCATCTAGCTTGATGAGTAATCAAACTTTAGGAGCATAATATTATGGTAGTAGAAGTTAAACCACAGTTGGATGTCAATCCAAATGATGGAGGTGTAAGACAATTACTTACTCGATATAACCACGCTAAAGCTATTAAAGATATGTGGTTACCAACATTCGAGGAATGTTATGAGTTTGCTTTACCTCAAAGAGAAAGTTTTTATACTGAGTCTGTTGGTCGTAGAAGATCAGATAGAATCTTTGATGAAACAGCAGTAGTTGGTGTTCAAGAGTTTGCATCAAGATTACAAGCTGGTATTGTTCCTAACTATGCAAGATGGGCTGACTTAGTTGCAGGTACAGAAATTCCAAAAGAACAACAAAAAGAAGTTAATCTTAATTTAGATCAAGTAACAGAATATGTATTTGAAATTTTACAGAACTCAAACTTCTCTCAAGAAGTACACGAAACATTTTTAGATATAGCTTTAGGTACTGGATGTTTATTAGTTGAAGAGGGAGATGCAGTACAACCAATTAGATTCAAAGCAATACCATTACCACAAGTAGTTTTAGATTCAGGACACGATGATAGGATAGATCATATCTACAGAAAAAGAACAATCAGATTTAAAGAAATATTAATTGCATATCCTGACGGAAATTTATCAGAAAGAATGATAATGGATATGGAAAAAAACCCAGACCACGAATGCGAAGTAGTGGAAATGGTTTATAAAAATTATTCCAATACAAAAGAAGATGAACATCATTTCTGCGTAATTGCTCCAATGTATGAACACAAAATATTCGATCAAACATTTAAAGGTTTAGGATCAAATCCATACATAGTTTATAGATGGTCTAAAGTTGCAGGAGAAGTTTATGGAAGAGGACCATTACAATTAGCGTTACCTGCAATTAAAACTTCTAACTTAGTTATAGAATTAATTTTAGAAAATGCACAAATGTCCATCTCAGGAATGTATCAAGTAGAAGATGATGGAGTTATTAATGTCGATAATATTTCTTTAATCCCAGGAACAATCATTCCGAAAGCGGCTGGATCATCAGGACTTCAACCAATCGCACCAGCAGGAAATTTTAATGTAAGCGATTTAGTTTTAAGAGATATGAGAACTAATATTAAAAAAGCATTATACAATGAAATGTTAGGAGTACCGAATGAAAAAACTCCTATGTCTGCAACAGAAGTAGCAGAAAGAATGGCTGACCTTTCAAGACAAATTGGTTCTGCATTCGGAAGATTACAAGCTGAATTAGTTAATCCAGTACTACAAAGAATAATTTATATATTAAAAAAACAAGGAAGAATTAAAATCCCAGTAGTTAATGGTAGAGAAATTAAAATTAAATCTTCTTCTCCATTAGCACAAGCACAACATCAACAAGATGTAGCAACAGTAGATAGATTTTTAGGAATGGTTCAAGCAAGAGTAGGACCACAATTATTAAACATATTAGTTAAACAAGATGAAGTAGCTAAATATGTTGCTAAGAAATTAGGAATACCTGAAGAATTAATTAGATCACAAGAGGAAATGGCAATAGCGGCAGGTCAAATGCAACAAATGATGAACCAAGCCCAAGGTGCTATGGGAGGTCAAGCTAATGGAGCAACACCACCTGCACCACCAACAGAACCCACGCAGTAAAAACAATATGATTTATGTATAAATCCATATTAGTAATATCTGATTTACATATACCTTATCATCACAAAGACAGTTTCGCTTTCCTTAAAGCAATTAAAAAAGAATTTAAACCTGACTATATAGTTAATATTGGCGATCTATTAGATTTTCACGCAATCAATATGCATATGCACGATCCTGATTTATATTCAGCAGGACACGAATTAAAAGCATCAAGAAAATATATTAAAGAATTAGAATCTATATTTCCAAAAATGATTGAAGTAGATTCAAATCATTCTAGCTTAGTTTATAGAAGAGCATTAAAGTATGGAATGAGTAGAGAATTTTTAAAAGACTATGGAGAATTTTTAGGAACTAAGAAATGGAAGTGGATAGATGATCTAACATTAACAATGTCTAATGGACAAAGATGTTTCTTTACTCACGGAAGATCAGCAGATATTTTAAAAGTTTCTCAAACAATGGGAATGTCAGCAGTACAAGGACACTACCATACAAAATTTGTGATTAGCTGGTGGGCTAATCCTGATAACTTATTTTTTGGTATGAATGTTGGATGTTTAATAAATCAAAAATCTTTAGCTATGTCATATGCAAAAAATTTTAGAACACGCTTTATAGTAGGATGTGGAATAATATTAGGAGGAATACCAAGATTACTTCCTCTTGTATTAGATAAGAAAGGAGATTGGATAGGAAAGATTGTATGATCGAAGATGATAAAATTAACCCAAAGTATTACCAAGCAGGTAAATGCTCTTGTGGTAGAACATTACAAACATATGAATATGTAAAACATTTACCATATGCAGATGCTACTGCAATTAAGTATATCACTAGACATAGGTTAAAAGGTGGCTCAACTGATATTAGAAAAGCTATATGGTTTTTAAAAGCGATACTAAAAGATGAGTATAAGGAAACCGAGTAAACCTATAATTATAGGAGATAAACGATATTATAAATATCTTATAATATGGGAAGATATTGTTGGGGATTCTACATTAACTGATTATAATGATTTCGATCATATGAAATGTGCATTAATTCATACTGAAGCATATATATTTAAGAAAGGTAAAAAGTATCTATACTCATTTGCTAGTTATCAAAATAGTGATGGAGAAGTAGGATTTGGGGATAGAAATATTTACCCTAGAAGTGTAATCAAAAAAGTGATAAGGATATAGAATGAAAGCAGAACAAAATAAACCTTTAATTGGTTTAGATAATTATACACGCAGTCCTGCTGAAGAAGAAAGACTAAATATGGTATTTGTTGAAACCTTTAATACCGCATCTGGTAAAGAAGTATTAAAATCTCTTAGAGCAATAACTCTTGAGTCTGTTGCTGGAGGAGAAGTATCAAATGAAACATTAAGACATTTAGAGGGGCAAAGATATTTAGTTGGTCTTATTCAAAGACGGATAAATAAAGGTGCAAGTCAAAAAATAATAAAGGAGCAAATAAAATAAAATGGCTGAAGCAGAAACACAAACACAAGAACAACCTCAGGTTCAACCACAAGAACAACCTAAGGAACAACCACAAGAAACACAACCTCAGGAAACTCAACCTGTTCAACAAGAACAAGTTAAAAGAGAAAGACCTGAGTATATTCCTGAAAAGTTTTGGAATAAAGAGACTAGCGAACCTATCTTAGATGAATTAGGTAAATCATATCTTAATCTTGAAAAATATGTTGGTGGCAAAAAAGAAGAAATGAAAAAAATTGTTGCTGATGAACTTCAAGTTGAAGCACAAAAGAATCGACCTGAAACAAAAGAAAAATATGAATTACCAAAACTTCCTGATGGAGTTACAGAAGATATAGTGAATGCAAATCCTATGACAGAATGGTGGAAAGATTATTGTTGGAAACAATCAGGTAATCAAGAAATGTTCCAAGAGGGAATTAATAAATATGTTGATATGTATTTAGGTTCTCAAGTTAATGTCGATGAACAAAAACAAAAACTAGGAGAAAATGCTGAAGCAAGAATAGATGCAGTTAATAGTTGGGCATCAACATTTTTTAATCAAGAACAATTCGAAAGTATTGCAGGAACATTAGGGCAAACAGCCGAGGGTATTGAAGCATTAGAAAAAGTAATTGATGCAACAAAACAAAATGTTTCTCGTGCTAACCAAGTTACGCAACCTGAAAGACCTTTAACATTAGCAGATGTTAGAACTATGATGAAAGACAAAAGGTATTATGATTCAAAAGATCGTGATCCTAATTTTGTCAGACGAGTGGATGAAGCATTCAGTCGTTTATATCGTGGCTAATGCTATATGTTGAAAAGACTATACCAGACCATTGTTTTGATTTAGCTCCAAGACTTAAGTCTTTAGACAGGTACGAGATAGCAGTATTAGGGCTTGATCCATTACACGCCTTATTACTGCCATTTCGTTATAACAGACCAAATATCCATACATTTACAATTTTAACAGAACATACAAAAGAAGTAGTAGCTATATTTGGTGTTATACCTACTAAAACTAATCCAAGAGTAGGATATATTTGGTTTCTAGCATCAGATTTATTAGATAAATACTATAGATATTTCCTTAGGGGGAATAAAAGATGGTTAGGATATATGGAAGAACACTTTGATTATCTATGTAATTGGATCATTGAAGAACATACAGTAAGTATCAGATGGTTAAAGTGGCAAGGATTTAATTTTTCTCACGCAACACTTGTAAAAGATGTAAAAATGTTATACTTCTATAAACGAATACATAATGTATTCAAAAAAGGTACACTGCCTTTATTGAAAGAGATTGGTCCAATTTGGACAACCAAAATTAATCAAGAAAGATAACAGTTTTTTATTAACAACAAACTGACAAGGAGAAAAAGTTATGAGTACATCTATTTCTACTGCGTTTATTAAACAGTTTGAGTCAGAAGTTCATATGGCTTATCAGCGTATGGGTTCGAAACTTAGAAATACTGTTAGGCAGATAAATAATGTTACTGGTAGCCAAGCGAGATTCCAAAAAGTGGGTACAGGTACTGCTGTGTCTAAATCAAGACACGCACAAGTTCCTACTATGGATATTTCGCATAGTACAGTTGATGTTACTTTAGCAGACTACTATGCGGCAGATTATGTCGATAGATTAGACGAACTAAAAACTAACATTGACGAAAGACAAATACTATCTCAGTCGGCGGCGGCGGCTCTTGGAAGAAAAACAGATTCATTAATTACTACTGTTTTAGATGCTGGTTCAAACTCGAACAATGTGGCTCACGGTTCAGCAGGTTTAACACTTGCTAAAGCATTGACGGTTTACGAAGCATTCGGTGGTAGCGATGTTCCTGACGATGGCGGAAGATACTTTGTTGTATCTCCTGCTGGATGGGCTGATTTATTACAAGTAGATCAGTTCTCTCGTGCAGAATACATCGGAGAAGCTGGACTTCCTTATGCTGGCGGTATGACTGCTAAAAGATGGTTATCTTTCACTTGGTTTGTACATTCAGGTCTTTCTATATCTAGTACAACTAGAGAATGCCACGCATTTCACAAATCTGCGGTTGGTGTTGCTAGTGGTGCTGACATTAGAACTGAGATCAATTACATTCCAGAAAAAGTCAGTAATCTAATCACATCTTATATGTCAATGGGTGCAGTAATGATTGACAATAACGGTGCGATTAAGGTTCAAATAACAGAATAGGAGATAAATAATATGGCATTTGTAGCGGCAGACTTGAAAAAGGTTGCAGGTGGAGCTGTAGGACTTTGGTACTATTCTTCAACTGACGCAATCGGTACTATAGATGATGCAGACTATTTTCTTGGTGCAACCAACGAACTTAAAGTTAGCGATGTTATAATCGCTGTAGGTGCGACTGGTGGTACTAGAACAGTAGATATGTTAGTGGTTCAAACCAATACTGGTTCGGCATTAACAACTGTATTAGGCACATAGTAATAACTATAAGATTGAGGGGCGGACTTGCGTTTGCCCCTCATTTAAGATAAGAAGAAAAAATGGCAGACAGTAAATTTGATATATGTAGTAAAGCATTAGTATTAGTAGGTGCGAATACAATCGCAAGTTTTACTGAAAGCACAACCGAATCAAAGGTTGCAAGTCAATTATACGAATCAACATTAGAGAATTTATTAACAAGATGCAGATGGAGATTTGCATCAAAACAAGCACAATTAAGTAAAAACACAACCAATCCTAACGCAAGATATGAATCATCTTATGCATTACCAACAGATGCATTTATTGTTCATACTGTAACAGTAGCAGATGATGTAATTAAATATGATAGATATGGACAAAACATATTTACAAATACATCTTCAACTGATACAGTAATAGCGGATTATACCTTTCAACCATCCGAAAGCGATTTTCCTCCCTACTTTAAACAGACGCTAGTTTTCGAACTAGCGTCTTTGTTTGCTGGAGCAATAGCAAGAAACGATCAATTATCTGAACTGTATCACAAAAGAGCAGTAGCACAGATGGCGATAGCAAAAGCTACAGATTCCCAAGCACAAACAACTAGAAGACTTGATGTTGATAGATTTAGAAATGTTAGAAATGTAACAGCATTAAATCGCATAGATGCTAAATCGCCATAGGAAATGAACTATGGCAAGACAAAGAGTACATCAATCTAGTTTCTTACGAGGAGAACTCGATCCCACAATTATATCTCGTGTCGATGTTGCGGCATATGCACAAGGTTTAAAGAAAGCAAGAAATGTTATTCCTTTAAACCAAGGTGGAGTAGAGAGAAGAGGTGGAACTTTATTTAGAGCAGACTTAGGTGGAGTAACTAGATTAGAAAGTTTTATATTTAACTCAACTCAAGAATATATCTTTGCTTTTCAAAGTACTATATTAAAAATCTATTCAACAGCAGGAGTATTAGTAGCAACATTTACTTCTTGTCCTTGGATTTCCGATGACTTGTATGAATTAAATTTTACACAACAAGGAGATACAATGATTATTGTTCACGAAAATATTGTACCTCAAATTATTACAAGAATAGGATCAACTTCATTTACTAGAGTAGCATTTGGTTTTGAAATGAGTGTTAATGGAGAAAAAACATATCAACCTTATTTTAAATTTGCAGATGATAGTATTACATTAGATATTGATAGTACAACAAAAGGAACAACAGGAGTAACTTGTACAACATCAAGTGCATATTGGACAAGTGCTTATGTAGGTATGGTTATAAGATACCACGGAGCAGAATTAACAATTACAGGATATACTTCATCAACTGTAGTAACAGCTACATTAAATGATGATGTGGAAATAGAATTAGATGATGATCCTCTTGCAAGTAAACAAGGATCAGGTTTAATAACAGTAACTCAAGTAGGACACGGATTTTCAACAGGAGCATCTGTAACTCTTTCAGGAGCAGAAGATATTTTTGATGCAGATGGAAATGGAATATCATCAGGAAACTTAAATGGAACATTTACTATAACAGTAGTTGATGACGATCATTGGCAATATACTGCTGGTTCAAGTGATACAGCTACTGAATCTGTAGATGGTGGTGGAGTAAGAGTTATTATTTCAGGACACCCTCCTACAAGAAATTGGGATGAACAAGTATTCTCAGCAGTTAATGGTTATCCAAAAACTGCAACATTTCACGAACAAAGATTATTTTTTGGTGGTGTTACTGGTTTACCTGATGGAATACAAGGAAGTAAAGTAGCAGACTTCTATAACTTTGATGTTGGAGAAGCACAAGATTCTGATTCAGTACAAATACAAATAGCATCAGACCAAATTAATGAGATTAGACATTTAGTATCAGGAAAATTATTACAGATATTAACAAGTACTTCTGAATTTTATTTAAAACCACAAGTATCAAAACCAATTACACCTACTGATATACAAATTGTAAGACAAACAAGTTTAGGTTGCCAGTTAAAAGCTATGCCTAGATTGTTTGATGGTGCTACTATTTATGTACAGAATAATGGAAAAACTATAAGAGAATTTTACTTTAATGCAGGAACAGAAGAATTTACTTCTAACTCTATTAGTTTATTATCTAATCATTTAATATCAAACCCACAAGATTCAGCGAAGATTACATCTCTCCCTAATCGAACAGAACAATTTTATTTTCTCGTTAATACAGATGGTACAATGGGGATATTTACATCACAACGAGCAGAAAAAATTGCAGGATGGATGTTATGGTCCACAGATGGAACTATTCAATCTGTTGCTTGTACAACTAGCAATATCTATATTGCAGTAAAACGAAACATTAATGGCTCAGATGTTTATTATCTTGAACAATTTGCATCTACAGCTTTTGATCTGCCAACAGATATGACTGTTACTAAAACTATTTCAGGAAGTTATCAACCACACGGAACTCCCTTAGTAAACGGAGCATTTAGTAGTACTACTACATTTATTGTAGATGGTTTTACAAATGCTCCAAGTCAAGGAGAAACATTCCAATTTGGAGGAGCAGGAACAACTTATACAATTCAAAGTGCAACTGCTACTGGTAATAGTGGAGAATATACAATCGTTATAAATGCGGCAACATCACAATCAGATAACACAGCATTACAATTTGTTACATCTAAAGTATTCTCAGGATTAAATAGTAATCCTGATATGAGAGGTAAAAAAGTTTATCTAACTTCAGGTTCAACTGAGGGTGGCAATATATATTATTATGGATCAGGAACTGTAGATTCAAATGGAGTAGTATCAAGCACAACAGCTACATCATCTGCTGATATAGGATTAGATTATACAATTACTCTTCATACTTTACCAATAGATTCAACAATACAAAATGGACAACTTACTGGTTATCCTAGGAAAATTGCTAAAGCTGTTGTAGAACTATCTTCAACATATAATATGAAAGTTAATACAAATGATGTTATTCTTACAGATACAACTTTAAATACATCAACTGGATTAACAAGCTATACAGGAAAAAAAGAAGTGTATTTTTTAGGATATAATTTAGAACCAAATTTAGAGATTACTCAATCAGCACCAGTACCTATGAGATTGCTGGGATTAACAACGGAGGTATATTACTAATGTGTGTTCCAGCAGTTTTTACAGCGATGGGAGCAACTCAGGGAACTGCGGCAACTCTAGCGGCAGTTTCACAAGTAGGTCTTATTGTTGGTGGTACAATGATGAGTGTCAATGCACAAAGACAAGCGGCGGCTTATCAACAAATGCAATATGCGGCTCAACAAAAAGCATATAAAGATCAAGCTGATGCGGCAGAACTTCAAACACTTATGGATGAGAATGATAGAAAAAGAAAATACTTAGCACAACTATCTCAGAATAGAGCATTACTATCTATCTCAGGTACTACAGTAGATTCAGCATCAAATAGAGCATTCTTCGCCGCAGGTAAAGAAGTAGTTAAAAGAGATTTACAAAAAATTAAATTAATGGGTACAGAAAAAAGATTAGCGGCTTTATATGGAAAACAACAAGCTGGATTAGCAAGTTCAGCGGCTGGTTCATCTGCTAAAGCTGGTATCTATGCAACAGCAGGAAGAGGATTAATGTCTTCGTATGGTTCAGTAAAAGAATTAAAACCTAAATGGTTTGAGGTATAATAGATGGCTAAATTAAAACAAGAAACAGATCAAATAAGATATTCAGAACAAATCGGTGTTAATCGAGGAGGAGGATTTGCAGTAGCGGCTCAATCATCTATGAATCAAGCTAATGCTTGGAATCAACTTGTTGGAGATTTTGCACAATTTACTTTAAAAGAAACACAAGACTGGGGAAAAAAACTAGGAGAGAAAACTGCAAAAGAATATGAGATAGGTACTAAAGAAGTAACATACCACGATCCTAAACAACCTAATATTACATTAACACAACAAATACCAAGTAAAATACAAATACCCAAGTCTATTAATACAGCTAGTTCAATAGAAGCGTTTGAAAAACATATCTATAATAAATATAAAAATGAAGTTCAGGCATCAATTAATGAGATTCTAAATGATGAAAGAGCATTAGCAGAAGAAAATAAAGCACCACCACAAGACTATGAAGCAATCATTAATGCAAGATTAGAACCTTTATTAAATAATTTAGAACCAACATTTAAACAAGTTATAGAAACATATTCGAAAGACGCTGTATCAGCAAATACAAGAATGGTGGCTAATAGTTATAATCGTCATCAAGAGATGATTAAAAGTGTAGAATATACTTCGAATCTTGAACGAGCAAAAAATGAATTAGATAAAGCACTTATTTATGGAGATTCGACTATGATAAATAAAGCAGAATTTGAGATTAAAGATGTTATTAAAACAGCACAAGCTAATAATAATTATCAAGCATTAGGAAATGGTAAACAATTATTAGAAGATATTTCAACAAAAAAGAAAGTATTTGCATTATTTAACGGAATACATATTCAAGACTTTGATAATGCTACTCCTTTACAATTAACAAATGCTATTGAAAATTATAAAAAAGTTGCAAGTCTATTAGCATATCAAGGACCAAAAGAAATTAATTTAACCCTTGCAGATGGTACAATGAAAAAAATTACTATGAAGCAAGTTAATAATATTAAAGGTAATAATTTAAAAGTATTCGAAGATATAGGAACAGCATTATATAAACAAGCTAATGTAATGAATAGCATATTAGGAAGTAAAGTAGATACTGCGGCACACTTCCAAGCATTCGATTATAATCTAAATAATGAGGGCAAAAATGCGATATTACCTGTAGGAGTAACTAGAGTTAAATGGGCAAAAGATATTTATTCTCCTCAAAATCTTTCAGTACATATAGCTAAATATAATTCATTATTAGATATATCTGAACATATTACTACACCTGATGCACGATTTATCAAATGGGTTTTAACAGAACAACAAGTACTACCACCAAGTAAGTTACAAGAAATAACTACTGCATATACTTCAATGAACCAAGAGGCGATCCAACACTTACGAGAAGAATCTTTAATAACTTTTATGATGGATTTTAATCATACTTTTTCCAAAGAAGTTAATGGAATGAATAAAGATTCAGCAGTAAGTTTAGATATAATGAGTACAGTAGGAATACCTAAAAATATTCAAAATAGAATGTTTGCTATTGAATCAAAATTAAGATTGGACCCTGATGATATAGCAGGTGCAATAGAAAGTACTAAATCATTTTATGATAAATTTGCTGATGGGGGTGCTTTTAGTACTTATGCTCAAGCATTGGCATTTGGATCAGGTAATAAAATTACCAGTCCATCAGAAGTCAATAAATATATTAGTAAAAAAATCGTAGATTTATTAGATCAAAAACTTTTCGGAGAACCAACTATACCGCAATCTTTAGCATTATCAGTTAAAAATGAAGTAAAAGAATATATAATGAATGGAGCAGTCATAACAGACTTAGCTGATTTAGATGGTCCAATTAAATCATCTATGCAAAAAGTTTTAAATGGAGAAACAGGATATGGATGGAGTAATTATACATATAGTCCATTTGTTAATTTTAAATATGATAAAGGAGATTATGTAAAGAAAAGACATTGGGTAAATCAACCATTAGAAAGATACGAATTACCAGAAACTAAAATTGAGAAAATAAATATCTTAGGAGTAGAGCAAGAACTAGAGGGGCATACAGTACAAGAAATGAATATAAACTGGATGTTACCACATATACAAAAATTAGTAAAATCATCTGCACAATATGACACTTTAAAACCTTTCTTAAAAAATTTTAAGACAGACTTTGGAACTAAAATACAAGTAATGAGTACAGGAATTGGTATGAATCAATTTCCAAAATATAATTTAGTTGCAGTAAATGAAGATGGACAAATGAACTATCTTACAGATCAGGGTGGATTGCCTATTTTATTTGATCCTTATCCTTTATATTTAGAAGAAAGTAAAAAAATAAATATTCAAGATACTGAGTTACATACAAGTTTAGACGACTATAGATTACAAAGAAAAAAAAATTTAAAAAATTATAAACCATACTCAATGGCTCAAATGTTTATGGACTTAGACTAATGGCTGATCCACATAATGAAAATAAACAAATCTTTAATCCTGATGCAAAAGAAACTGATCTAACAGTTTTTAAAAATATAGAATCAGCTTATTCTCCTCTTCCACCTAATTATGGAAAATCAAATATCAAATATGATATGGGATTTGTATCTGATTCTATTGATGAATGGAACTTATACTGGATGGGGCAACTATGGAATCACCGTGATGGAACTTGGCAAGATAAAGGGGTTGATCCAAACTATGATCCATTTGCAAAAGACAATTTAGAGGGATATGAACAATATGCTAATAAGTTTACTGATGTAATTAATAAAGAACATCACGACTTCTTAAAAGAAAATATAGATAAGAATTTAGATCGAAGAACAAGATTAGAAGCAAGTGAGAGAGGTATATTACCAGCATTAGTAGCTGGAGTATTTGATCCTGTTAATTGGATTCCTATTCCATTTGCGGCAGGTATAGGATTTGGTTCAAGATTTTTAAAAGGTGGTTTAATTGCCTCAGGATTAGTAGGTGCTACAGAACCTATTAGAAGAACATTAGATCGGACATCTACAAATGAAGAAACATTTGCATATATAGCTGGATCATTTTTTCTTGGAGGTATTTTAAGTGGAACATTTGGTAGAAGAATTGCACAAGAAACAATTAGAAGTAAAGGTGGAATAAATGGATTAGCAAAAACTTATTTCAAAGCACATCATAAAACTGAGGGGAAACCTGATTTTGAAGTAGATGGTTTTGATTGGAAGATAGGAGAAGATGCTTACAATGCAGTAGTAGTTAATGGTAATACTAATAGATTTGTAGGAAAAAAATATCAACCAGTATGGATGGATGTTATTAAACCATCAACAGTTAAAGTAGTAACAGAATCAGACATTATTAATATCGATAAACAAATTACAGATATACAAGACAAGATAGTTAAAGGTGGATTTAAAATTAAACCTGAAGCAAAAACAAAACTACAAAATAAAATTGCAGAATTAGAACAAAAGAAAGCAGAACTTAAACCTAAAATTGGAGCAGAAGTTTTAACTAAATATAAAATGTATTTAGATGAGGGGCATTTAAGAAATTTATATGAACAAGCTAAAATTCATCCTGAAGTTTTTGGAGCAAGTCCAATGAAAAAAGATATATTCAAATCGGCTGATGATTTTATAACATTTATGATGAAAAAAGAAGTATATAAAAAAATAGGTTACTTTAAAAAACGAGTAGATGAAACACCAGTAGATGCTGAGAATAGACTAAATGCTATGGTGTATGATGACTTATTAAAAACAGCAAAAATCGACCAAAGTACAGATACTAATAAATATTTAGAATGGGTAGAAGCGTGGTCTAATTATGGTGCGGCGGCAAAACTTTCAAGACAACTTAAGGACCCTTGGTTTGTGAGAAGAATGCACGAAATTTCAGGAGATTATGGAACTGCAACATATGGTAATAAATATGATGTAGCAACTATGCCATCAGCATATATGGAATCAAGTACAAAATGGTTTAGTCTATATAGAAATACTATTCACGGAATCAAAGATGATTTTAATGAATACAGATCAGGTAATGCAAATTCTGATAGAGTATTAGATATGAACCTTTCTAAAGGAATTATCCAAACACAAGATGCTATGGATTATGCAATTACAAAAATGAATGGCAGAAATGATAATGTTAATCCAGTTAAAATGACTTGGAATGAATATAGTAGTAAAACATTTCACGCAGTAGTAGATGAAAAAGTTTATGGAGATTCAGCATTACCTCCAATGATAAGAAAATCAGCAGATAGAGTTAGAAAAATGATGAAGACAATGGGAGATGATGCAGAAGAATTAAAAATGTTTACATCTCAAGGTGCATATAAACAATTAATGGAAAAAAGATTAGGTCGTATAGAAGAATTAGAAGCATTACTTGGAAAAACATCAGATGATATTGGAATTGCTATTAACAACTTTAATAAGTTAGAAAAATTTGTAGCAAGAATTAGAAAAACTAATCCAGACAAAACAATAGAAAATCAATATTTTAAAAAAGGTAAAGATTTTGATCTCGATAGAGGAACAGCACGATATATTAACAAACATTATAAAGAATTACCTGAAGAGTTAGATAGATTTTTAATGGAACAAAATGTTAAGGATTTAGAAACAGGAGAAATTCTAACTGCTGGAGTAGAAATTAGAGGAGGACATATCGGACAATTAAGAAGATTGTCGGAAGAACAAACATTTCCAGAATTCGTTACAGATACAAAGGCATTAAACAAATGGCAAATAGCACGATATAAAAAGATGCTAGATAAAGAAAATAATAGATATAAAGAAATTAAAAAAGAATTAGAAGATTATAATTTAGATAGTATCTCTCCACCCAACGAAACTAAAAATACATATTTAACTAGAATGTGGAGATTAGAAAAGATTGAACAAAATCCTGAAAAATTAAAAGCTATATTACATAAACATTTTACAGCTCATCCTCTTAGATTAAGAAAAAATAAAAAGAATGCCTTAACAGGAGAACGACAAATTGAATATATATCAACTGATCCTGATAAAGTACAAGCAAGAGTAGATGATGCATTTGAAACAATAACAGAACAAGCAAGATTAATGGATGCCGAGGGTTTTGCAGGTTTCCATAGAGGAAGAGCAGGAGCAAAACCTTTAATGACAAGAAAAATAGATATTCCTAATCGAGAGGTAATGGAGTTTATTGAAACAGATGTAGAGTATGTGTTGCGTCAATATTATTTAAGAATGGGTCCATCTATAGAACTAGCAAGAAATTTTGGAGATAAAAATTTAGAAAGTTTTATGCATCAAGCTGAAATGAGATTAGTCCGTAAACATTTAAAAAAAGAAGCAGATAATAATATGGTTGATAGAATGCTTAATTACTTTGAAGATGAAAAAGATAAGTTACTAGGACATCTTAATTTAGAGGATCCATCAACTTTATCAAAAAGATCAGCATCTCTTTTACGAGATTGGGCAAGTACAGCATTTATGGGTAAAGTTATATTTTCTGCACAAGTAGATATGGCAAGACCAATAGCAGTTAATGGATTTAAAGAAACTTTTAAACACGGAAGATTACCTAAATTTTTAAGAAATATGGGAGCATATAAAGATGCTATTGCTGAATTAAAAGAACTATCTCCTGCGGCTGAAATTGTAATGGGTTCGGCTCGTAAAAGAGTAATGGAAGATGGAGGACAAATTGGTTTAGGTCGAACATCATTAGGAAGAATTTTTGATAAATATGTTGCACAACCATTACATAAAATACAAGGACCATTTTATATAGCAAACTTATTAGCACCTTGGACAGTATTATGGAAAGATTTTCAAGGCATTCTTTCTGCACATAGATTAATACAAGATTCAATAAAAGTATCTAAAGGCACAGCAACTCAATTTGAATTAACAAGATTAGCAAGTTATGGAATAGATATTAAAACAGCTAAACTAATATCAAGAATGCCTTATGAACTAATAGATGGAAATTTATATGTATCTAATTCTAGTAAATGGCAAAATTATAATGGAGGATTACAAGCGATACATAAATTTAGACAAGCAATATATGGAGATGTAAATCGTACAATTATAACACCAACTCCAACAGATCAATTTAATTTAATGCACGGAGTTTTTAGAGTTAATAACGATCAAATAGCTAAACAATTCGATGAGGGATTAATAGGACCTGATAGACATATTTGGAAATTACTTGGTTTTCAAAAAACAGAAAGAGGAGGAAAATTTAGTAACTCGTGGGGAGGTTTACCATTCCAATTCTTTTCTTGGGCAGTAGCGGCAAATAGAAAATTAGTTATATCAGGATTACAAGGAAGAGAATTAAATGCTATGGCAGGGATAGTAGCTATGATTTCATTTGGAATGATGGGAGATTATTTTAAAAACCCTAGGTACTGGGTACAAAAATCTATGGAAGAAAAAATAATTAGAGGAGTAGAATTATCAGGAATACTTGGTATATTTACAGATGTTAATTTTATGTTAGAAACTATATCAGGTGGTATGTTTGATACTCCTATAGGAATTAGACCAATGACAGGACAAAATTTAAGATTTGGTGATCCTGATGTAGCAGATGCATTAGGAGAATTTTCAGGAGCAGGACCATCTATACCATTAGATTTATTATATGCTTTTATGACGAATCAAGATTATGATGAAAAATCAGCAACAATGAGAAGAATAATTCCCTTGAATACTTTATGGTTCTGGGATAGAACATTTAAAAACCTATGGGATTGGGGCGAAGAAAAATTAAGATATTAAAATGACAATAGCTAGTAGTAAAAATACACCTAGAGCATCTTATACAGCATCAGCTAGTCAAACTAGCTTTGCTATACCTTTTGAATTTTTTAGTACAAATGATGTAAAGGTTTATAATGGAACAACTTTATTAACTTACAATGCATCTCCAAGTAGTGCATCACAATATTCTATAACTGGAACTGCGGCATCATCCGATGATGCTTATGAATTTGGTTCAGGTGGATCAATAACATTAGGTGGAAGTGGAGCAAGTGCTAATGATATAATTACTATTATAAGAGATATAACATTAGAAAGAACTTCAGACTTTCCTCCAACTGGATCATTTGATATTGCCACATTAAATACACAATTAGATCAAATCAATGCTCAACTTGCAGATAGAAAACAACAAAGTGATCGTTCAATAAAATTAGCAGATACTGATTCAGTATCAGCAACATTAACATTACCTCCTAAAGCAACTAGAGCATCTAAAGTATTAGAATTTGATTCTGATGGAGATGTAGCAACAACTCTTTCAACTGCTAATTTATCAACACTTTCAGGACTTACATCTGAAATAGCAACAGTAGCTGGAATATCTAGTGAAATTACAACAGTATCAACAAATAATTCTAACATTTCAACTTGTGCGACTAATATTACTGCAATTAATAATGCAGGTACACACGCCACAAATGCGGCTAACTCAGCAACAGCGGCGGCAACATCTGAAACTAATGCGGCATCTTCTGAATCAGCGGCGGCGGCTAGTGCTTCTAGTGCGGCGGCATCAGCAGGTGGTGGTACAGTTAAAGTAACTTCTGCTGATACTTCACCACACGATTTAAACACAAAATTATTAGTATCAGGGAACTTATCCAAAACTGTTAATAATGCTGGTGGTAATGAAACATTAACATTATCAACTATCGGCGGAGCAGAAGTTTATGGATTTACAGTAAATGGTACAAATAATTTAATAGTAACAACAACAAATAGTGGAGCAGATAGTATATCAAATGCAGATTATGCGTCATTTGATGATAAGCTATTTGCTTCTGTAGGATTTACATGGTCTTTAAATGCCAATGGAAACCTTATAGCAACGGTATAAAAAAGATGAATTTTAATAGTTTACATGAATTTAAAATAATGATATTTAAAATACTATGGCAACGATAGATTTAGGAAAATTAGCTTTTACATTTAGAGGTACTTATGCAGGAGGTACTGATTATACTCCTAGAGATGTAGTAACTTATACTGATGGGGGTGTATTAGGTACTTATATTTGTACTGCCAATTCAACAGGTAATGCTCCATCATCTGGTGGAACTGCACATGCTTCTTGGACATATATGTCAAAAAGTGCAAGTGGAATTTATGATGGTTCTTTATCATTAGGTTCTGCTGGTGATGCCTTGAAAGTGAATGGAGCAGGAAACGCATTAGAATTTGGCACGATTGAGGGTTCTGTTATTTCAACAGTCGGAACTACTTTTGCAAACTGGAATGATATAACTTCTAACTTAACAACTAATTTACCAAGCACACAAAATAAATTTTTAGCTGGACCAATAACTGTTACATCTCCCGCTGTATGGACAGTAACGGGAACTGGAACTTTAACAATTATATAATTATGACAACTTTAATAGTAGATAAAATTTCTCCAAAAACTGGTACAGGATTACAAATAGGAGATAGTGGAGATACTATCACAGTACCATCTGGAGTAACTTTTGAGAATTTAGGAACAGCAACTGGATTTGGAACTGCTGGAATTATTGGAGTAAAAACAACTTTATTAACGACTTCTGGTGCAATATCTGGTTCTAATTGGCAAGAATGGACTGGGTTAAGAAATGAATATACTGCATCTAGTACATCAAATAGATTATTACATCTTTGTCAAACATCAGTAGCAGTTGATTCAACTTCTTGTGTTTTTAAATTTTATAATAATACTACTTCAGCAAATACTGATAATGCAGTTGCTCCAAACGATAGTAGTAGAGTAGGCGCAACAGCAAGATCCCATGTTGGAGGAACTTCTTGGGGTTATACAACAATGTTTAGTGCATGGAGTACACCACCTAATACAACTGCAAACCAATATACTGTAATGGGATGGGAACATAACGCGGGATCAATAAGATATAACAGTAACCATGATAACGGAGATAGTTTTACTTGTGATAGAATGAGAGCAATTTCTCAATATACAATAATAGAATTTGCAAGTGGAGTATTATAATGGCTAGTGAAATAAAAGTAGATAAAATAACACCATATACTGGAACATCTCTTACATTGGGAGAGAGTGGACAAAAATATCAAATACCATCTGGTGCAACAATAGCCAATAGTGGTACTGTTTCTGGTATAGGTGGAGCTAATATAGTTAAAGTATCAAGTGTTAGAATGACTGGTAGAGTAGCTTTTTCTGCCTCTGGAACTTCTTGGACAGAGATGACTGGATTACAATTAACTCATACAGCGGCAAGTACATCTAATAGATTATTATTTATATGTACTTTTACTGGAACAGAGGATGGAACTTCTTGGCATTGTAAATTTTATAATAACACAACATCAGCTAATCCTACGGGTGCAGTACATCCAGGAGAGGGTAGCCGACCAGGTTGCACATCTAAACACAATCAAAATAATGGTTCTTGGGGAACAACTATCCCAATGATTACTTGGGTTACACCACCAAATACATCTGCAAATCAATATACAGTTATGGCGGCTAGTCATAGTGGAACTGGTTATGCAAATAGTAATCAAAATAATTCTGATAGT